>CAJHXW010000198.1_pt1 | contig 18408 bp, 12 predicted proteins | sample 9198581 | NCBI WGS metagenome assembly CAJHXW01 (sample SAMEA7708328, study PRJEB35096) | sediment metagenome | biome: marine neritic benthic zone biome [ENVO:01000025]; feature: sediment [ENVO:00002007]; material: shallow marine sediment [ENVO:03000034] sea grass bed [ENVO_01000059] ...
ATTATGATGAAGGCCTTTCTGATCGGAAGGCAATCTATAAGCAATATGCTCAGGCCATTCCCGGCGCTTTTGCCGTACAAAAGACGGACAAGGCTCCATGCCGTCTTGCCTGCCCGGCAGGTCTCAATGTACAGGGCTATGTCCAGATGGTCAAAGAGGGAAAATACGAAGAGGCTCTTAAAATCATTATGGAAGACCTCCCGCTGCCCGGAGTCCTCGGGCGGATTTGCCCCCATGGTTGCGAGGATGCCTGCCGCAGGTGTGAGGTGGATGATCCTGTAGCCATACGCGACCTTAAGCGGCTGGCAGCTGATCAATTTGATCCAAGGGATATTGAGATAAAATGCCTTCCCACAAAAAAAGAGAAGGTTGCCATCATAGGCTCCGGTCCGGCAGGGCTTTCCGCTGCTTATCAATTGGCGCGAAAGGGCATTTTATCCACTATTTTTGAAGCCCTGCCTGAAACAGGCGGAATGCTGCGTGTGGGTATTCCAGACCATCGCTTGCCAAGGGAGGTTCTCGATAAGGATATTGAGGTTGTGACAAACCTTGGGGTAGAAATTAAAACCAATACGCCCCTTGGGCCGGAATTGACTGTGGATGATCTTTTTAACCAGGGCTATAAAGCTGTTTACATAGCGATTGGCGCCCACAGGGGAATCGAACTGGGTATCCCGGGTGAAAAGGCCGAAGGTGTGCGACAGGGTGTCGATTTTTTAAGGGAAGTGAATCTTTCCGGCAAGGCACAGGTAGGTGAGAAAGTGGCCATCATCGGAGGTGGAAACGTGGCTATTGATGTGGCCCGCTGCGCACATCGTTTGGGAGCAAAAGAAGTCCATATTGTCTATCGTCGGTCTCGTACTGAAATGCCGGCCTGGGAGGAAGAAATCCAGGCGGCAGAGGACGAGGATGTCAAAATTACATACCTTTCAGCACCCCAGGAGGTTTTGATCGAAGATGGCAAAGTGGTTGGCCTCCGCTGTATCCGGATGGAACTTACCGAGCCCGATTCATCCGGAAGAAGAAGACCCGTTCCGGTTCCGGGAACAGAATACGACCTGAAAATCGACCAACTTATTCCTGCCATCGGCCAAAGCCCCGATCTTTCACCCATTGAGGATGTCGCCGGCCTTGAATTTTCTAAATGGGGAACCACTGAAGTTGATGCCATTACGTATGCTACCGATCGGGAAGGAGTTTTTGCCGGAGGCGATGTTCAAACCGGTCCCTGGGTTGCCATTGGAGCCATCGCTGCCGGTAAGGAAGCTGCCGAATCGATTGCAAGATATATCGACGGTCGGGACATGGCCGAAGGCCGTGAACCGATTACTGGAGAAGATGCGGTTTATCGTCCAATACCGGAAGATGAGCCCCGGGCAGCCAGGGCAAAAATGCCTGAATTACCCCTTAAGCAGCGCAAGGGCGGGTTTAAAGAAGTAGAACTGGGATATGATGAAGAGGCCGGTAAGGCCGAAGCAGGCCGTTGCCTGAACTGTGGTTATTGTTCTGATTGCTACCAGTGTGTGGATGCCTGTCTGGCTGAAGCCATCGATCACAGCCAGGAAACTGTTGAAAAAGAGATTGAAGTCGGATCGGTTATTCTTTGTACCGGAAGCGAGCCCTTTGATCCTTCAACCCTGGAAGAATTTTATCATTATAAGAGCAATCCAAACGTAATGACCAGTCTGGAGTTTGAGCGCATTCTCAGCGCTTCAGGGCCTACCATGGGTCATCTGCTTCGCCCTTCGGACGAAAAAGAGCCGAAAAAAATTGCCTGGCTCCAGTGCGTGGGCTCGAGAGACAGCAACATGTGCGGCAATGGATACTGTTCATCCGTCTGTTGTATGTATGCTATCAAGGATTCAATGATAGCCAAAGAACATGCCGAAGGAGACTTAGATTGTGCAATATTCAACATGGATATTCGGACTTTTGGAAAAGATTACGAAAAGTACTATCATAGGGCTAAAGATAAAGAGGGGGTACGCTTTGTAAAAGCCAGAGTTCATACCATCGATGAAATCGGTGAAAACAAAGACCTGCGAATCCAATACGCAGATGACAGTGGTGAGATGCAGGAAGAGATGTTCGATATGGTGGTCCTTTCCGTAGGTCTTCAGATACCGGAAACTACAAAGGAGATGGCCACACGCCTTAAAGTGGATCTGGATCAATACAATTTTGCAGTTACGGATCCCTTCAAGCCTGTTGAAACATCCAGACCCGGTGTTTATGCCTGTGGCGTATTCCAGGAGCCCAAGGATATTCCCAGCTCTGTCATTGAAGCAAGTGCGGCAGCCTGCCTGGCAGGAAGCAGCCTTGCCGGAGCCCGTGATTCACTGACAAAATCCGTGGAACTTCCGGAGGAAATAGATGTAACCACCGAAGATCCACGGGTAGGTGTTTTTGTTTGCAATTGCGGAATAAATATTGCGGGTGTCGTGGATGTAAAAAAAGTTGAGGAATATGCCCGATCTTTACCGGATGTGGTTTATGCCGGACAGAATCTGTTTACCTGTTCCCAGGATGCTCAGGAACAGATGAAGGAATTAATAAAAGAACACAAGCTCAACCGCATTGTCGTCGCCGCCTGTACGCCCAAGACCCATGAAGGCATCTTTATGGATACCCTAGGTGCCACTGGGCTTAATAAGTATCTTTTCGAAATGGCCAATATCCGTAATCAAGATTCATGGGTTCATTCCGACACACCTGAAAAAGCAACGGATAAGGCCATGGGGCTGGTCCGAATGGCAATCGCTCGTTCCGCATCACTTAAGCAACTGGAAGAAAAGAAGATCCCAGTCAATAAACGGGCTCTTGTTATTGGTGGTGGAGTAGCAGGAATGAATGCTGCCCTCGGCCTTGCCGATCAGGGTTTTGAGGTGGTCCTGGTTGAAAAGGAAGAACGTCTGGGTGGGATGGCAAATCTACTGCACGCGACCATTGAAGGTTCTGATGTTAAAACCTATCTGGAAGAGCTGCGAGAGAAGACCACTTCTAATGCCAAGATCCAGGTTCTGACACAGGCCATTGTAGTTGGTTTTTCTGGTTTTAAAGGTAACTTTACAACTGAAGTCCTGGTTGGACCGGGTATGTATGAAAGAAAGATTGACCACGGAGTCGTTATCCTTGCCACCGGGGCAAAAGAATACAGCCCCACAGAGTACCTTTACGGTAAAGACGAGCGAGTTATGACTCAGCTCGAACTCGCGGATCATTTGCATGCCAAGGGAGCTGAAGGCCTTGATCAGGTTGTCATGGTCCAGTGTGTGGGTTCCAGAAATGAGGAAAACCCCAATTGTTCAAGGATCTGCTGCCAAAATGCCATTAAAAACGCAATTCATATTAAATCGGATAATCCCAATACGCAAATTTTTATTCTTTACAGGGACATCAGGACTTACGGTCTTTTAGAAGATTATTACAAGAAAGCCAGAGAGATGGGGATCCTCTTTATCCGCTTTGACCCGGATGATCCGCCTGTGGCCGAATCATCCGAAGGCAGTTTAAAAGTGACCTTTAAAGACCATGTGCTGGGCCGCAGTCTTAGAGTTCGTGCCGACCTGCTTGTGTTGAGCGCCGGCATGGTGGCGGAAGATACTGAAGAACTTGCTTCGATTGTTAAGCTGGCCCGAACGGAAGAGGGCTTTTTTATGGAAGCCCACGTTAAATTAAGGCCGGTTGAAATGGCAACCGAAGGTATCTTTGTATGCGGAACAGCCCACAGTCCCAAACTGTTATCCGAAACCGTAGCGCAAGCTCATGCTGCAGCCTCGCGTGCAACCACATTCTTATCACAGGATGAGCTTACCCTTTCGGCTGTTACAGCAAGTGTGACTCCTGATCTCTGTGCGGCATGTCTGGTCTGTGTTCGATCATGTCCCTACAGCGTACCCAAAATAAACGCAGATGGAGTCAGTGAGATAGATGACGCCCTGTGCCAGGGATGTGGCGTGTGTGCGGCCGAATGCCCGGCTAAAGCAATAGAATTAAGCTGGTATGAGGATTCCCAAATTATGACTAAAGTAGATACTCTTTTAGATGGAGTCCTTTGAGAAAATATTTTCAAAAAATTCCTGTGGCTAAATGGCGGGAATGAACAGATAATGAGCAAGGCTGACCTTGCCTGAGGAGGTTTCATGGCTGAGGATTTTGAACCGATTATCATCGCGTTCTGTTGCAACTTCTGAGGATACACAGCGGCGGACCTGGCAGGTTCGATGCGATTGCAGTATCCGACAAGTATCAATATAGTCCGCGTACCTTGCACCGGTAAAGTTGATGTTCTTTATATTCTAAGGGCATTTGAAAAGGGTGCCGATGGCGTTTACGCGGTGGGATGTATGGAGGGAGAATGTCATTTCAACAACGGCAACTTCAGGGCTCGCAAACGGGTAGAGCAGGTCCAGAAGATTCTCGATGCCATCGGGGTCGGAGGTGAAAGAGCTCAGATGTATAACCTTTCATCCAGCGAAGGGCCTCGTTTTGCTGAAATAGCGATAGAGATGAATGAAAAAATTTCCAAGTTGGGTCCAAGCCCCCTTAAAAAAAGTAAAAAGTCCAAGGCCGCATGAGATCTACTGCGTGTGTCTGGCACCGTTTAAATAATTATTCAATAACCCAATACACCGATAAAAGAGGGGATCACATCTTATGATTGTCGCCGATAAAAAACCAATTGAAGAGATTATAGAGGAGATCAAAGGTCACACCAGCATTCTTGTTCTTGGGTGTAATGAATGTGTAACAGTCTGTGAAGCAGGAGGAAAAAAAGAAGTCGGAATTCTGGCTTCGGCTCTCAGAATGTACTTTCTCAACAAGGAACTTGAAGTTAAGATTGATGAGGTAACTTTAGAGCGCCAGTGTGACCACGAATATCTAGAAGAGATTCGCAATGTCATCGACAAATACGATGCCGTTATTTCACTTGCATGTGGTGTAGGCGTTCAGTTTATGGCTGAAAAATACACCACAACTCCTATATATCCGGGTGTAAACACCTGTTTTTTAGGAGTTACGGAAGAAAGAGGGCTTTGGACAGAAAGATGTCAGGCATGCGGAGAGTGCATCCTGGCTCGAACCGGAGGTATCTGTCCTGTTTCCCGCTGTGCCAAGCGAATCCTCAATGGGCCATGCGGTGGTTCGACCAGAGGCGCATGTGAAATCAACAAAGAAATTGACTGTGCCTGGCAGTTGATTATAGATCGTCTTAAGGCGCTCGGTAAATTAGATGACTACGAAATAATCAGCCCAATTAAAGACTGGTCCTCTGAAAGAGCAGGTGGGCCCCGAAAAGTTGTAAGGGAGGATGTGCAGCAATGAAAGTAAAGACACCAAGTAAACTTGAAAAGGTCCTTGCCGCCGGGCATCTTGCCGTTACGTCCGAGTGCGGCCCCCCGCGCGGAAGCGATCCGGAGGTAATTATCAAAAAGGCGGAAATGATCAAAGACCATGTGGATGCAATCAATATTACCGACAACCAGACATCAGTCACACGCATGTGCAGTCTGGCCGCATGTATCCGACTTAAACTCATGGGTCTGGAACCGGTACTTCAGATGGTCACCCGAGATCGGAACCGCATCGGTCTGCAAAGCGATATTTTAGGGGCGGCCTCTTATGATATCAACAACATCCTGTGTCTTTCCGGCGACCACCAGAGTTTTGGGGATTGTGCCCAGGGACAGAATGTACATGATATTGATTCGATGCAGCTGATTCAGACAGTACGGTATATGCGCGATGAAGGTAAATTCCTTGGGGGTGATGATATCGCCCGCCCTCCACAAATGTTTGTGGGTGCAGCTGCCAACCCTTTTGCCGATCCGTTTGAAATTCGGGTCCCGCGTCTGGCTAAAAAAGTTGCTGCCGGAGTCGAATTTATCCAAACCCAGTGTATTTATAACCTCGATAAATTTGAAGAATGGATGAAGCAGGTCGTCGATCGGGGTCTTGACGAAAAAATCAGTATTCTTGCCGGGATGACCCCCATGAAATCGGCCGGGATGGCCAAGTACATGAAAAACAGGGTTCCGGGGATGGATGTGCCTGACGAAATCGTGAAAAGGTTGTCTGATACGCCCAAGGAAAAACAGGCTGAAGAGGGCATCAATATATGCGTGGAAGCAATCCAGCGGATCAAGGAAATGAAAGGTGTAAAAGGTTTCCATGTCATGGCCATTGAGTGGGAGGAAAAGGTCCCGGAGATTGTTGAAAGAGCTGGTCTGTATCCCAGACCGGATATGAACTGAGCGTAGAACTAATTGAAAACAAAGGGGGATAATCATGGGCGATAAAAAAAGAATTCTACTGGTTGATGACGAACCCGATTTCTGCTCCATTGTCCAGGGGCAACTGGAAAAGGAAGGATTCGAAGTCGAACTGGCATATAATGGTGTTGAAGGTTTAAAGAAGATTCGAGAAAATCCTCCGGATGCTATTATTTTAGATGTTATGATGCCGGAAAAAGACGGATATGAGGTATGTGGAGAGTTGAAAGGTGATGAGAAATTGGCTGACATTCCTGTAGTCTTATTGACTGCAGTTGCCTCGCATGTGACATCTACCCGCTATTCTCATGCGGACGGAATGAGCACTGAAGCAGACGACTATATTGCCAAACCCGCTTCGGCTGAAGAAATCACTCAAAGCATCAAGGGACTTCTCGGTCTTTAATTAGGATTGTGCAATATGACGCACAACCCATAGGAGCAAATAATGCGATCTGAGATTATTGAAATAAGTGGAGGAAAGAAAAGTACATTTAAAGACCACGTCATGGAGCTATTACCTGATGGTGGTAATTTGGATTTGTGTTTAACCTGCGGGCTGTGCGCATCAGGTTGCCCAGCAACCGGATTGGAAGATTTAGATCCGAGAAAATTTCTTCGTTTGGCCGCCCTGGGCATAGACGATGAAATGCTAAACTCCGACTGGGCCTGGATGTGCACCATGTGTATGCGTTGCGTACGGGTCTGCCCTATGAAAATTAATATTCCCCAGCTGGTATTTAATGTAAGAAACAAATGGCCTAAGGACAAGCAACCGAAAGGTATACGGGACTCTTGTGAGATGGCCTTTAAAAATGATACCTGCAGCGCCATGGGTGCTTCCGAGGAGGATTTTAAGTTTGTGGTGGAAGACGTCCTGGAAGAGTACCAGGAAGCACAGCCGGAATTTGCGGACATGCAGGCGCCTATCGACAAACAGGATGCTGAGTTTTTTTTAAACCAGAATTCCAGGGAACCGGTGACCGAGCCAGATGAAATGGTCCCGTTGTGGAAAATACTGCACCTTGTGGGTGCTGACTGGACATACGGATCCAAAGGATGGGCCGCAGAAAATTACTGTCTCTTTTGCGCTGACAACGAAAAGTGGGAAAAAAATGTCAGGATAAAGGCTAAGGCTGTAGATGACCTGGGTTGTAAGGTTTGGCTCAATACTGAATGAGGGCACGAATTTTTTTCAGTCCAGGTTGGGCTGGATAAGTTCAAAGTCGAGCATAAATTCAAGGTTAAAAGCATCATTGAATATTATGCCAAGTGGATCCGCGAAGGTAAACTCAAGGTTAATTCGGATTGGAACAAGGACTTACAGGTGAAGTTTACGGTCCAGGATCCCTGTCAACTTGTTCGTAAAACTCTTGGTGATCCCATAGCCGAGGATTTAAGATACGTAGTGACATCAGTGGTTGGTGAAGAGAATTTTGTCGACATGACACCCAACAGATCAAACAATTTTTGTTGTGGCGGTGGTGGCGGATTCCTTCAATCCGGATTTCCCGAAGCCCGCAGACATTACGGACAAAGAAAATATGAACAGATTGACCGTACCGGAGCAGACTATTGCATAACCCCCTGTCACAACTGCCATGCCCAAATTCACGATTTGAGTGAACATTACGGCGGCAAATATCATTCGGTTCACCTGTGGACTCTCATTTGTCTTTCCCTTGGGGTACTCGGTGAGAACGAACGAACATACCTTGGGCCGGATTTGGCTGAATTGGGGTTGTAGCAAAGAGTCCTGAGACTAAAAACCCGGCTTTGATCGTATCCCAGAGAGAACCATTGAGACTCTGAACTTGAACCTTCGGAGTATTGGAAAAATAGATATGAATTGCCAAGGCAAGTAAATGCGGGTCTATTGTATCTTAGGTGATGAGCGGGCCTATCGCTTAAAATCTTCGCCCATGTTCTCCAACGTATTAAAGCAGCAAGGGATCAAAGGGTCTTACGTACCCTTTAAAGTTGCACCGGATCAGATCGGACAGGCGCTGCAAAGCCTCAAAGTTCTGAACATTGCCGGTGCCAATATAACGCTTCCTTACAAGGAAGAGGTCATTCCTTATCTGGACATCCTTTCTGAAGGCGCAAATATCATCGGTGCCATCAACACCATTGTCATTAACGGCGAAGAGCTCAAAGGATATAACACAAATGCCATCGGTTTTATGGATGCAATGAGCAGTGTCGGATATGATCTTGAAGACAAGTCGGCCCTTGTAATCGGTACCGGTGGTGCCGCCAGGGCCGTTGTATTCATTTTAAGCTGGATGCGTACTAAGTCTATAATTGTTGCCGGGCGCAACAAAGAAAAAACCAGGGAATTGGTTAATAAGCTGGGGGGAGAAGCAAAATTACTGCATACACTGCCTGACCAGCCGTTACCTGTTGATATCATAGTCAATGCCACTTCAGTTTCAAGCAAAGATGAAGCGCCTGAAATGTCCGCCCTGGTGCAGCAGCTCAATTTACCAAATTGTAATATGATAGTCGATCTTAACTATGGCAGACTTACCAATTTCTGGCAGGAATTGGCACTGGCAAAAAATATTCACTTTATGGACGGCCTCAAACCCCTTGCCTACCAAGCTCGCCGAACCTTTTCCCTCTGGACCGGCCTTCAGGTTCCACCCGAAAATTTTCTGCAGGCACTTGAAAAGGCTTAAGGGCTAACACAAAAATAACTTCAAATTTTAAACATCGATAGGCCCAGTCCGGTTTCAAAGATTTTTATGATTCACCGGCAGCAGCACCGTGAAGGTACTACCCTGGCCCGGATCGCTCTCGACATCAATGAGACCACCGAGTGAGCTTGTAAGTTCTTTTACGATGGGCAGTCCCAGCCCGGTTCCTGTGATATATCGTGTTTTTTCATTCTTAACCCGATAGAACCTTTCAAAGATATTTTCCAGATACTTAGCCTCAATACCAAACCCATTGTCAATAACCTGAACACGAATATTTATGCCGGCCAGATCGGCTCTAACGTTAATCTTGCCGCCCTCCTGTGTATAATTTATCGCATTGGTAATCAAATTGCCGAAGATACTTTCCAGCGCTATGGGATCGGCCACCATTAAAGGAAGAGGGGTTTTGAGAAAATCTAAGGTTAAAGACTGTTTCTTGCCCTTTGCACGGGTTTCGAGAAAATCAACTATGTTTTTTAAGATTTCTTCAAGATTAACCGGTTTTGGCTCGTGGCATATAATTCCTTCCTCGATGCGGGAGAGATCCAGCAGATCGCCTATCAGAGAGATCAGCCCCTGAGTCTTTTCCTTGGCACGGGACAGTATATGTTGGTCACCCGTGGAGGTTTCTCCTACCATATCACTTATAACAAGTGCCAGTTGTTCATGGATGGTTGAAAGGGGTGATCGAAGTTCGTGCGAAACCTTTGCCACGAATTCCGATTTAAGCTGATCGAGAAACTTCATGTCTGAGATATCCATCACATTGACAACTGTACCCAGGCATTCTTGCTTTTCACCCAGTACCGGTTGTGCCTTTGCAAGAAGATATTTTTTGTCTGAAAGGGCGAATTCATAATCTGGAATGTCATCATAATCGATATGTTTTCCCTGGGAAATTTCTTTAACAAGATTGCAAAGGCCTTTGTCCGGGACATAGTCTTCTATCAGACTGCCGGGTTTCAAATCAGGGTCCAGTTCGAATAAGCGCCGAAAGGCCGGATTCATCAAAACAACCTGTCCGTCGGTATTGGTCACCATGGCACCATTGGGAAACGATTCGAGAATCGTATGGATTCGGCTTTTTTCAGTATCCAGATCCAGCAGGGTTCTTTTTCTTTCTCTTTCCAGATTTTTGGCTTCACGGGTGAGTCTAATTTTTTCCCAGGCTCGATTTACCACAATACGCATTTGATCCGGCTCAAATGGTTTTGCGATGAAGTCATAAGCTCCACGCTTCATGGCTTTGGTAGCTGTTTCCACTGTTGCATATCCGGTGATGATAATGACAAGTATTGTTTCATCTATTTTTTTGATTTGCTCGAGAACCTCCATTCCACCCATCCCCGGCATTTTTAAATCGAGAAAAACAATGGAGGGCTTTCCACTTTCCAGCATATCCAGGGCTTCGTCACCACGGGATGCCGTCATGACTTGAAAACCTATTCTAGACAGAATTCGTTTGGATCCGTCCCGTATGTCCTTTTCATCATCCACTATCAGTATGTGCGTTGTCTCAATACTATTTTCCAATTTTATCTCCTTTATCGCTCTCAGTAGCTATGGGAAACTCTATGATAAAGGTGGTACCCTCACCAGGCTTGCTTTTAGCTATAATCGTTCCGCCATGGTTTTCAACAATACTGTACACCATGCTTAAGCCCAGACCGGTACCTTGTCCTTCTTCTTTAGTCGTGAAAAAATGATCGAAGATATAAGGCAGAACGTCTTCGGGAATTCCGCAACCGGTGTCGGATATTTTTATAGTTATCCAATTTTCTTGCTGCGACTTATAGGTTTCCAAAGTCAATTTTCCCTCTTCCTCCATTACTTGGGCTGCGTTTATGATTATATTCATGAACATATGGTTCAGTTGCTGGGTATCAGCCATAATAAGAGGGAGAGAAGGTGTCAAATTCTTCTTAATTTCGATATTATGGAAAAGGGTCTGATTTTCAAGCAGAAAAAGGGTTTGGGTAATAGACTTATTTACATCATGAGGCTGCATGAAATGTCGAGTCTGTCTCGTAAACTCAAGAAGTTCTTTAACAGTATCGCGGCACCTTTCAGCATCTTTCAAAATGCGCTCTAAATCTTCCCTGGCCCCTTCTTCCAAATTGTGTTCTTCTAAAACTAGTTTGGTAAAAAGTGTTATTCCTCCCAAGGGATTGTTTAACTGGTGGGCCACACCTGCTGCCAGCTTGCCGAGAGAAGACATCTTATCCGCCTGCATGAGTTGGAGCCGGGTTTTTTCCAGTTTTTCTTTTATTTTAAGTTCTTCCCGCAGATCGTGAAAAAAACCGATGGTTGCTACTTCTTTTCCATTTTCGTAAAGGATGGAAGCATTCAGTGCGATTGGAATCGTTTCTCCGGTTTTGGCTAGTGAATTAACATGGTATGATTTGAGTTTTCCCCTGCCACCGTGTTCGGAACTCCGTAGCTTTTCCATCACTTTATATGCTAAATCGTCCGGATAGATGTCTCGAATATTTATTTGACTGAGAGCTTCATCTTCAGTGTAGCCGAAAACTTCTGAGGCCATCTCATTGAAAATAAGAATCCTGCCTTTTATATCAGCCGAGATGACACCGTCAACCGCACTGAAGATGAGATTTCGAAAAAGTGCATTGGACTGTTTCATCTTCTCTTCGAGTCCGCCGATTGCCGGCAGGTCAAAATCCATGCTTACAAAGGCTTCTATATTTTCTCCGGAATAGATAGGATAAGAATAGTAACACGGTATCTTACTCAGATCTGAAGAGTCGTCCGGCTTGGGTAATAAGGCAGGTTTTCCTGTTTCTACCGCTTCTTTAACGGCGCAATTTATACATGGAGATAAACGATTATGGAAGACCTGATAGCAGTGTTTCCCAACAATTTCACTTCTAGATTTTCCTTCGGATCCATGGCTGGCAGCCAGGATCTTAAATTCCTGGGAGACCACAATAAGCCTTCTTTTGAAAGCGTCAACAGCTTTAAGAAAATAGTCCTTCTCACTTTCGCTATGCATGAAACCTCCAATTATTGCGCAAATATTTAATAAACATCTTAAAAAATTACAACCATTAATTGTGAATAGAAGGGGTAATACTCAAAGTCTATTTTGCTTTTTAAAGTATCAGAGCTTTTTATGCTCCGATGATCTTTACCATTACCCTCTTTCGCCTTCTGCCATCAAATTCCCCGTAAAATATCCTTTCCCAGGTTCCGAAATCGAGCTGGCCGTCCGTCACAGCCACTACGACTTCACGACCCATTATTTGCCTTTTCATATGTGCATCTGCATTATCCTCCCCCACATTGTGCCGGTATGAAGATACCGGTTCGTGAGGGGCGAGTTTTTCAAGCCAGACGTCATAGTCATGATGGAGACCTGATTCATCATCGTTGATAAAGACAGACGCCGTGATGTGCATGGCGTTTACCAGAATCAGTCCATCTGTAATTTTACTTTCTCTTAGACATTTTTCAACCTGTGGTGTGATATTGATAAATGCCCGCCTGGTCGGAACCTCGAAGTATAATTCTTTTCTATAGCTTTTCATTTTGTTACTCCTTTTTTTAGCCACAAATGATCACGAATTTTCACAAACATTTTTTTAAAACCTATCTTTCATGCTGCAATTTGTCTTTGGCAAAGTTCAGAATAATTGTTACATGTATTCGAGTCGTGTAATTTGCGGTTTATAATTTTTTAAGTAACTGATTCGCTGTTGTCAGCATGGGATCCCAGACCGGGCTAAATGGCGGAGCATATGCCATGTCCGACTGGCTAAACTGCTCAACAGTCATATGCCCGTGAAGCGCAACTGCTGGTGCGTTTATCCTGTGGGCAACACCTTCCTTACCTACCATCTGAACACCAAGGAGGCGACCTGTTTTTTTGTCTCCCGTCATCTTCAGCCAAATAGTTATTGAACCGGGGTGTGCATGGGCGCGGGAGCGGGTTTTAATGGTAACTTCAACAGGATCAAATCCTGCCTTTAAGGCCTCTGGCGCACTTAGACCGGTCCGGGCCACTTCTAAATCAAAAACCTTGAAAACAGCTGTTCCCACAATACCAGGAAGCCGTACATCCCCTCCGCAAACGTTGTCAGCAACTGCCCACCCCGCCCGGTTTGCTCTCAAAGCCAGGGGAATCCAGGTTTTTTCCCCGGTAACCATGTGAAACGCATCTGCACAATCACCGGCGGCATATACATTCTCATCCGAAGTCTTAAGTCTTCTGTCCACCGCAATCGATTTCTTTATGCCAAGTGCTATCCCTGCTTTTTCAGCTATATCACTGTTGGGAGTTATACCTATGGCTACCAGCACCATGTCTCCTTCAAGGGTGAGATCCGGACAGATAATCTTAAGGTCGTCACCTGACCTTTCGATTCTCTCCACCTTGTGCCCGGGATACATCGTAACGCCATTGGATTTAACCTCATCCATTACGACCTGTGCCATCTGTTCATCCATCCACGGTAAAAAAGCAGGGCGAGGTTTGACCATATCAACTTCTATATTTCTGCCGCGCAATGCTTCAGCCATTTCAAGTGCAATATATCCCATGCCGATAATAATCACTCTTTTAGCAGTGCTATCTTTTAAAAACTGTTTGATTTTTCTTCCGTCTTCAAGGCTTTTTAAGCCCAGAACACCGGGAAGGTTGAATCCCGGCATATCAGGGATAATCGGCGATGCACCGGTTGCAATGAGGAGTTTATCATAGGAAAATTCAAACTTTTTGCCATCTGTAGAAATGCCACCCACCATTTTTCCGGCTGGATCGATATGATCCACACAATGACCGGTTAAAAGATTAATGTTCTGCTTTTCCCTGAAAACATGAGCATGCCTTACCACCAGGTCGTTGATATCCCTGTCCGGTTCTGCAATATTATAAGGCATCCCGCAGGCACTGTAGGAAACATCCATGGTTTTTTCCAACACAGTCACCTTCAAATCAGGCATGGTTCTCTTTGCCCTGCTTGCTGCACTCATGCCTGCAGCATCTCCGCCTATAATTACAAAATTCATCATTATCTCCTTTGTTGTTTAAGCACTATTTTTAGAGGGATAAAATGACCGTCTCGATTCACACCTTTGATACGAATTAACTCATTCATAATTAAGGTTTCGCTAGGAAATTTAAAAAAATGTTGTAATCAACAGAAAAAACAGTAAAAATGTTGATGGCGTTGTAAAAAGTCCCATCTACTGCGTTGTAGCGGTTTTTCAGGAACTCGACATACTACATGTATAGTCTCATCCCTGAAAAACTGCTACGCCTTGTATATCGAACTTTTTACTTAGCCATCAGTTACTTATGAGTTTATCAATGTTGATATTGGGTTATTTTATCACGAACGAATAAAAATGCAAAGCCGTCTAAAAAAGTCTAACATATCAACCCAGAAAAGAAAATGGCGGGAAAAAAACCTGCCTTTGTTTTCTTATAATCCGTCTTTACCTATTACGGATAGAAAAGACGACATCATAGATGCTATTTTAAAAAATCAGGTGGTGATCATATCAGGTGAGACAGGTTCGGGGAAAACCACCCAGATTCCCAAATTTTGTCTTGCTGCCAAAAGAGGAATAACCGGTAAAATCGGCTGCACTCAGCCGAGAAGAATTGCCGCAACAACGGTTGCCCACCGTATTGCTGAAGAACTCGGAGAAAAGATCGGTCAATCGGTGGGTTACAAAATACGGTTTAAAGATAAAACCCGCCATGATTCTTTTATTAAGATTATGACCGACGGCATTCTTCTTGCCGAAACTCTGAGCGACCCGTATCTTAATGAATATGATACCATTATTGTGGATGAGGCCCATGAACGAAGTTTGAATATCGATTTTGTTTTAGGGATTCTAAAAAAGCTGATAAAAAGGAGAAAAGAGCTTAAGCTGATTATTACATCCGCCACCATTGATACGGAAAAATTTTCAAAAGCTTTTAACCATGCGCCGGTAATTGAAGTATCCGGCCGTATGTATCCTGTTGATATCCGATATTTGCCTGTTAATCCGGAATTTAAAAAACAAAAACAGCAGGAGAATGATGATTTAACCCATGTTGAAATGACTGCAGATGCTGTTGATACAATAAACAGGAGAGGGCAGTATGGTGATATCCTTGTTTTTATGCCGACAGAGCAGGATATTCGTGAAACATGTGAACTGCTTGAAGGAAGAAATTACAAAAACACCTTTATCTATCCCCTGTTTGCGAGACTTCCGGCATCTGAGCAGTCCAAGATTTTTGCACACCCTAAAGGCAGAAAAATCATTGTGGCAACCAACGTTGCAGAAACCTCTATTACGATACCGGGTATCAGATACGTAGTGGATACAGGTCTTGCAAGAATTTCTAAATATTCTCCAGGATCAAGGACCACAGCCCTTCCTGTTATGCACATATCAAGGAGCAGTGCCGATCAGAGAAAAGGAAGATGTGGTCGTGTGGAAGACGGCATTTGTATACGGCTTTATTCCGAAGAAGATTTTCTTTCCCGCCCCCTCTTTACCCTGCCTGAGATATTAAGATCGAACCTTGCACAGGTCATTTTGAGGATGATTGCCCTGAATCTTGGCGACATATCGACTTTTCCCTTTATCGACAGACCGGCAAAAAAGAGCATCAAAGATGGATTCGATCTTCTTTTGGAACTTGGGGCAATCACTAATGAGTCTGGAAGGTCTGCGTCAAAAGGCACCAGCCGTTTTTTTCTTACCAAAAAGGGAAAATTAATGTCAAAGGTTCCCATTGACCCCAGATTGTCACGAATGCTCATAGAAGCTAAGAAAGAAGGGTGCTTAAAAGAAGTGACAATTATTGCTTCCGCTTTGAGTATCCGTGACCCCCGCGAACGGCCGGCGGAAAAGGCCGGGGAAGCTGACGAAGCACATTTACAATTTGCAGATCCCGAATCCGATTTTATAACCCTTTTAAATATATGGAATACTTATCACCATACCTGGCGGCAGGTAAAAAGCACAAACCGGATGAAAAAATTTTGCAGAACCCATTACCTGTCTTTTAAAAGGATGAGGGAATGGCTCGATATCCATTCACAGGTCTCAGCCATACTTGAAGAAAACGGGTTAAATGATAAAAACAGAGCTTTAAAAATTACGGAAAATAATAAGGGAAAAGACAAATCCAAAGCATTTACTCCCTTTTACAGCGCTGTTCACAAATCAATTTTAAGCGGTTTCCTTTCAAATATCGCTGTAAAAAAGGAAAAAAACTTTTTTAAGGCAGCAAAAGGGAAAGAGGTGATGATTTTTCCCGGTTCCGGACTGTTTAACAGGTCAAAAACATGGATTGTAGCTGCAGAAATGGTTGAAACATCCAGACTCTTTGCAAGGGTTGCGGCAAATATAGAAAGCAGCTGGCTTGAAGCCCTGGGCAGAGACCTGTGCAAATATACATATCTCAGTCCTCATTGGGAAAGAATAAGAGGTGAAGTGGTTGCATCCGAGCAGGTAAGCCTTTTCGGCCTGATCATTGAACCGGGCCGACCAGTTTCTTATGGAAAGATAAATCGGGATGAGGCCTCTGATATTTTTATTCGCAGCGCACTCGTTGAAGGTGACATGAGACGGCCCTTTGGTTTTATGAAATATAACCAAAGACTCATTGATGAAATTAAAGACATGGAAAACAGACTCAGGCGAAGAGATCTGCTGGTTAGCGACCAGGAGGTGTTCGAGTTTTACAAAGAAAGGTTAAGTGGAATATATGACATGCGAACCCTTCGAAAACGATTAAAGAAAAAAGGAAGCGATCGCTTTTTGCATATGAGAAGGGAAGATCTTCTTATTTCTTCACCTGATAAAATTGAGCTTTCTAATTTTCCAGATGGCGTTGATATCGGAAACAACTCATTTAAATGTCTATATAAATTTAATCCGGGAAAGCCTGATGATGGTGTAACCGTTCAAATCCCTTCATCTGTTGCACCCCTGATTTCCCCTGAAACTTTTGATTGGCTTGTACCAGGCCTTTACAAGGAGAAGATAGCTGCATTGATAAAGGGCCTTCCCAAAGCATACAGAAAACAGCTTGTACCTGTGGCTGACACGGTTGATGAAATCATAAGGCATATGCCAAAAAGCAATCATTGTCTGATGACTAGTCTCGGACAATTTATATATGAGCGATTTAAAGTCGACATCCCGGCTTCGGCATGGGCTGAAGATGTGCTTCCTGATCACCTCAAAATGCGCATATCGATTACAGGCCATAAAGGTGAAGAAATTATTTCCGGCAGAAAAAAAGAAATTCTTTCCCAACATTTTCCTAAAAGTGTCAGCCCGGATGAATTTGAACCTGCCAAAGAAAAATGGGAAAGAACAGGTCTAACGAGATGGGATTTCGGAAATCTCCCGGAGAAAGTTGACATAGAGGTAAAAAACAGGGGAACCTGGATTGCGTATCCCGGTCTTGAAATCGATTCCAAAACAACCAAAAGCGTGAATTTGCGTCTTTTTCAAAACAATGATAAAGCGGTCAAATCCCATAAGGAAGGGGTTGCCGGCCTTTATGCCATTTACTTTGCAAAAGATTTGAAGTTTTTAAAAAAGAGCCTGAAACTCTGCAATAAAGCGATTCATTATGCCGGTTATTTTGGTGGTACAAGGCGTTTTGAAAAAAGGCTGTATGAATACGTTGTTAAATGTTTGTTTCAAAAAAACATAAGGAAGGAAAAAGCCTTTTTTTCCCATGCCGAGGGAGTACAACCCATTATCATTTCAGAAGGCAGACAATTATTAGAAAGCGTGATACCAGTCATTGAGGCTTATTATAAAACGATGTCAAACATTTGCGACCTTGAAAGAATCGGCAGGGTGAATGACGAAGCACTTTCTTTTTTAAACACCTTAAAGGAAGAGCTGGCGAGACTTGTGCCGGAAAATTTTATTGATCTATACGACAGCAGCCGGTTCATCCACCTGATAAAATACATCAGGGCGATAGATATTCGCTCACAAAGGGCAATGGTGAATTTTAAAAAAGACAGGGCCAAAGCACTAGAAATAAATGTTTTTACCGAAAGTCTTGATAAAATGTTAAAAGGACTTTCACCTAAGGCATCGACAGATAAAAAAGAAGCGGTTGAAGAGTATTTCTGGCTGGTCGAAGAGTATAAAGTATCTCTTTTTGCCCAGGAGCTTAAAACAGCCTTTCCGGTTTCTAAAAAACGGCTTGAGAAGAAGCGAAAAGAGATAGAAAGAATGGTGTAAGCCAAATAAATATTTAAAGGGCCGGGGGAGTTTTTCGATATCTACTCCGTTCGTCCGGGAAATCGCCTATACGCCCACACAAGCCTTAACAAATGATTACAGTCTTTGATACACGCCCCCTATCTTATGCGTTAATTCCATACAGGCAGAGACGATCATTACTATATTTAGGGCTGCCGTGGAGATCTGTCTGC
>CAJHXW010000085.1_pt1 | contig 18160 bp, 13 predicted proteins | sample 9198581 | NCBI WGS metagenome assembly CAJHXW01 (sample SAMEA7708328, study PRJEB35096) | sediment metagenome | biome: marine neritic benthic zone biome [ENVO:01000025]; feature: sediment [ENVO:00002007]; material: shallow marine sediment [ENVO:03000034] sea grass bed [ENVO_01000059] ...
ATATTTTTTAATTTCTGAGTGTCGTATGCTGTTAAACCTACAAATATAAACACTCCGATATAACTGATAATCATACTCATTCCTGAACTACGGACAAACATATTTACAACAGACGCAATGATTATTCCGATGAGCCCCATAAAAAGGAATTGTCCTATGGACGTTAGATCACGTTTGGTGACCATACCATATATACTGGTCGCAACAAAAGTCCCAGCACATATAAAAAAGGTTGAAGCAATTGAAGAACTCGTATATGCAAGGAAAATAATAGAGAGTGTCGCTCCGTTAAGGGCTGAATAAAATACAAAAAGGCTTGTTGCTTTTGAAGCACTCATTTTATGCACTCTGGCACTGAGATAAAATACAAGACCGAGCTCACCTATGATAAGACCAAAAAATATCAGCTTATTACCAAAAATAAGATTTGCAAGGTACGGACTGTGTGAAACATAAAATGCAACAAAGCCGGTTAAACCAAGTCCAATGGCCATCCAATTATATACGCTTTTAATAAATGAATTGACCTGTACCTGAGTTTGTGTCTGAGTCATGGGTACTGGTTGCATTATTAACCTCCTATGTAGAAATATTTATTTGTTAAAGGTAGAAACACTGAAATATTAATATAACACAATTATTCACTATTTCAAGCAAAAGCTTTTATTCAATAAGGCTGGGAGGTAATGAAACCGGAACAAATATATCAAGAGCTTACGGATCTTGCAGAAAAACTCGGTATTAGCGTATCCGAACAAAACCTCAGAAAAAGCGGTATTAACGTCAAAAGCGGTCTATGCAAGGTAAAAGGAAAACAGATTTTTATAATGGATAAAGATAAATCGACTCATAAAAAGAATCTGTTACTTATATCTTTATTAAAGAAATTACCACATGAAAATATATATGTTGTACCGGCCGTGAGAGAATTATTTTCATAATAAGAGAAGGGAATAAAATATTGAGGAGAGACGTTATTAGAAAAAATAAAGAAGCCATTTAAGAATTTTTCCCAATTATATTATGTAAACTTTTTAATTTCATGAAAATGAATTTAAAAAGTTTACATAATATATCTTATCGGACGTTATGCATGCGAATTTGTTTTTACAATAGAAAAAATTATCGAGAATCATACCTAGTTCATTATATTTTTATATGATAGAATCCAAAAAAAAATTTCATGAATCCTCTACAAATGCCCAGCGCAATGTTTTTACAGTTTCTCAACTTAATTTAAAAATTAAATTAATGCTTGAAGAGAATTTTTCTTTTGTTTGGATTTCCGGCGAGATATCAAATTGCAAAACACCTGGCTCCGGTCATCTTTATTTTACATTAAAAGATGATAATTCGCAGATAAGCTGTGTCATGTTTAGAGGTCAAAACCAAAAATTGAAATTTGACCTTGAAGATGGTCTGAATATTATCGGCTTTGGAAGGATAAGTTTGTATGAACCCAGGGGCACTTATCAGTTAATATTTGAATATATTGAGCCAAAAGGTATAGGTGCCATGCAAATCGCCTTTGAGCAGCTTAAGAATCGTCTTGCGTCCGAGGGGCTATTTGATGAGCAAAATAAAAAACCCCTGCCCTTTTTACCTAAAAAAATAAGCGTGATCACTTCTCCAACCGGAGCAGTTATACACGATATTTTAAATATAACCAAAAGACGCTTTCCCAATCTTTTCATCGAAATAGTGCCGATAAAAGTTCAGGGAGAAAATGCGGAAATAGAAATACTTGAGGCGTTGAAATTGCTAAATACTCGAAATGATACAGATATCATTATTTTAGCTAGAGGCGGTGGTTCATTAGAAGATCTGAATGTATTTAATTCGGAAAATGTTGCAAGGGCTGTTTTTTCGACTAAAATTCCTGTTGTTTCTGCGATTGGTCATGAAACCGATTTTACAATTTCTGATTTTGTTGCCGATCTTCGTGCTCCCACACCATCTGCTGCCGCCGAACTGGTTGTACCAAATAAAGTTGAATTAAAACGAAGGCATAAAGATATTTTTTCAAATCTTAAATCAAATATTTGGCAATATATTGAAAAACATCGCTATATTTTGAAACAGGTTTCAAAGGGGATTGTTGATCCGCAAAGAAAAGTGCAAGATATAAGACTAAAATCTGATGATCTTACAGCCCGCTTGACAGGGATATTTTTAAATCGCATGAATCAAAAACGTGACCAATTCAAATTATGGAATAACCTACTTTATATAAATAAACCATTAGATTATATTTCTATACTGAATGAAAAGCTTAAAAATACATCGGGTAAACTATTGACGTTAATCAGTATATATCTAAACAACCAAAGATCTTTGCTTCGAGAAAATACAGCCAGGCTTTCTGCCTTAAATCCTACAGAAATATTAAAACGCGGTTACAGTATCACTAGAACTATTCCGGAAAGCCTTTTAGTTAAAACCGCGCATTCAGTCTCCATTGGCCAAAATCTTGAGGTAATGCTAGCAAAGGGAAAATTACTCGTTCGTGTTTTCAAAAGAAAAGCTGACTATTGAAATAAAAAATTACAACCGTTTACAAGGAAAAGGCAATGCCGAAAACAACCTTTGAACAATCGATGAAAAAGCTTGAACAAATTGTTCAGGAGCTTGAGTCCGGGGACCTACCCCTGGAGGATGCCATGAAAAAATTTGAAGAGGGGATAAAACTCTCCAATCAATGCTCGGAAAAGCTTGATGAAACAGAGAAAAAGATAACTCTCCTATTACAGGATCAAAAAGGAGATGTATTGGAAAAGCCATTTGAATCTGATTCATAGTTGGAGTCTCTCTAAATCGAGACCATTAAACGATCTATTATATTAATTCTCATAAATATGTTCCGTTTTAAATGAGGAAACTGTTTGAGTGTATTAGAGATCGTTTAGAAAGAACTTGTGTGGCATATTGCCAATTTGTTAGTATTATTTCTGATACTTAAATCAATTATAATATTCTCGGTCTGTTCTTTCTTTACGATCTCTTATATACGAGTTTTTCATCGTTTAAAACGGAATATATTTATGGGAAACAGTATAATAAAAATTTAACTGCATAAGTGCCATTTGTACAACCATCAACTATAATAAAAGATTTGATAAAACCAATGCAACCAACCGAAAATCGTGAATCTGGGAACCAGAACCATTACGATTTAACAACTTACCTGAACGATAAGAAAGCACTAATTAACAGTGAGCTTGATAAAATATTTAACGATCTGGCAAGTTCCAGCCATATTGTAAAGGCCATGAAATATTCTCTTATGGCAGGTGGAAAACGCATTAGACCGATTTTATGCCTGACTGCAACTGAAGCTACCGGTGGAAAGTTAAAATCAGCCCTGCCTGCGGCTTGCGCACTTGAGATGATTCACACATATTCATTAATCCATGATGATCTGCCGGCAATGGATAACGACAAACTGCGAAGAGGAAAGCCGACCTGCCATATTGCATTTGATGAATCAACCGCAATTCTTGCCGGTGATGCCCTTCTTACTCTGGCTTTTCAGATCCTTTCAACCCCTGTTATAAAGGAAACTCAGGCTTTAGTTTGGCTTGATGTAATACATGACATTTCCATTGCAGCAGGATATAAAGGTATGATTGACGGACAGATGAAAGATATCATTTCTGAAGGAACATGGCTCTCTTTGGATGATCTGGAAAATATGCATACTTTAAAAACAGGGGCATTGATTGAGGCATCAATCCGTTGCGGTGCTGTTTTAGGCAATGGGAGTCAAGAGCAAATAAAGCAGCTTGGAATCTATGCAAAGAATTTAGGGCTTGCATTTCAAGTCACAGACGACATTCTAAATGTAGAAGGAAATCCTTCAATTATGGGAAAAGCGATTGGTACGGATAAAAATCGTAAAAAAAGCACCTACCCTCTTATCATGGGATTAAACGAATCTAAAAAATTGGCCACCAACATAATAAATAAGGCCTTGAAAGCCATTGAAATTTTTGATAACAAAGCTGATCCTTTAAGGGCAATTGCAAGGTATATATTGAAAAGAAAAAAGTAAATCCATAGGCACCCATCACCACGAATATATTGATTTAGCAAAAAGCTAAATGGCAAAGAACAAGGAGCAAAAATACATTGAACCTTCTTGAAAAAATAAATTCTCCTGATGATTTAAAGAAACTTCATCGATCCGAACTACCTTTTTTGGCAAAAGAAATACGTAAAATCATTGTGGATGTTGTTTCTAAAAACGGCGGTCATCTTGCTTCAAGCCTCGGTGCGGTTGAACTGGCTATTGCTATACATTATGTCTTTAATACACCTGTTGATAAAGTAATTTGGGATGTCGGACACCAGACTTATGCACATAAAATACTTACCGGACGAAGAAACCGTTTTCACACATTAAGGAAACTGGGTGGCATTTCCGGATTTACCCGTATGAGTGAAAGCGATTTTGATACATTTTCAACCGGCCATAGCGGAACTTCGATCTCAGCCGGACTGGGGATGGCCTGTGGCAAACATCTGAAAAATGAAACCTCCAAGGTAATTGCTGTAATCGGGGATGGTTCCATGACTTCTGGATTAGCCTATGAGGGTTTGAATCAGGCAGGAGACACACACAAGGATAAAGATATTATCGTAATTTTAAACGATAATGATATGTCCATTTCACGTAATGTAGGCGCGTTGTCTTCTTTTTTAAGCAGAAAATTATCCACAAAAAAACTGCAGGAATTAAGAAAGGATTTTGGCGCTTTTTTAAAGTCACTGCCAAAGGTGGGAGATGATATCTATCAAATTGCAAAACGAACGGAAGATTCTTTTAAATCATTTGTTACTCCCGGCATGCTGTTTGAGGCTTATAACTTCGAATATTTTGGACCGATAAACGGACACAACCTGGAACATCTAATTAATATTTTAAATAATATAAAATATTTAAGCGAACCTGTTCTTCTTCATGTTACATCGATAAAAGGAAAAGGATATGAGCCGGCAGAAAACAATCCTGTATATTTCCATGGCTGCAGCAACTTCGACGTTAAAACCGGTGAATGTGTCGTGGAACCTGATTCAACCCAAACCTATACCGAAGTCTTTGGCGATGTGATGATTGAACTTGCCGAAAAAGATAATAAAATGGTCGCAGTCACAGCAGCCATGCCTGAAGGTACGGGACTCGTCAAATTTGCGAAAACTTATCCTGATCGCTTTTTTGACGTGGGTATAGCTGAACAGCATGGAGTCACCTTTGCAGCAGGATTGGCAACAGAAGGTTTTAAACCTGTTGTGGCCATCTATTCCACTTTTTTACAACGCGCTTATGACCAGATGCTGCATGATGTCTGTTTAGAAGCTATCCCGGTCGTTTTTGCCATCGACCGGGGCGGCATCGTTGGTGAGGATGGTGCCACCCATCACGGGCTTTTTGACCTTTCATACCTTAGAAGCCTTCCGAATATGACTGTCATGGCTCCAAAGGATGACAATGAACTTCGGCGGATGCTTATAACCGCACTTTCCCATAAAGGCCCCACTGCAATTCGATATCCCAGGGGAAAAGTAACGGTTTCAAAGATAAAAGACCATCATGCTTTGATTCCTATCGGAAAAGGAGAAATTATAGCTGATGGGGACGATATCCTTATCCTTTGCATTGGCCGACCTGTTAGTGATGCATTATACGCCCAATCTGAATTATCAAAATCGGGAATATCTGCAACGATTGTTAATTGCCGTTTTGTAAAGCCTCTTGATACAGATTTAATATGCTCTCTTGCCGGAAAGATTAAAAGAATCATTACTGTGGAAGAAAATGTTCTCCATGGAGGTTTCGGAAGCGCAATTCTCGAATGTTTAAATGATAATAAGGTAACTGGATTTTCTCTCAAACGTATCGGTATTGCAGATACTTTTGTTGAGCACGGTTCACAGAATCTTCTCAGGGAAAAATACGGCATTGACGCACAGGCTATTGTAAATACGGCGAAAGAACTCATGAACCGTTAAATTTGCCGTCGCTTCGCTCCAGGTTCACGGGTTTACGGTCTAAAGTTGATAATCCACAGTACCCCCCTTTCTTAATGCGGGCCAATCAGATACAGTACCCAGAAACGACCAGGCTTTGCCTATGGCTCCACCGTGGTAAGGCAAGATAGCAGCGGGGATCAAGTGACGAGCACTCACGAGTAACCAGGCAGCGAGAAACCAGTATGATACCAGCAAATAAGCAAAGACTCGACCTGGCCGTAGTTAGAGCAGGACTTGTGGAAAGCAGGCAGCGTGCAAAAGCCATGATCATGGAAGGAAAAGTACTGGTCAATGACCAGCCGGCTGATAAACCGGGAACCCTTGTTTCTAAAGATGATCATTTATTTCTAAAAGACAATGACATTCCCTATGTAAGCAGAGGCGGACTTAAACTGGAACCGGCCCTTAAAGATTTTGATATCAATGTCGATGGCCTTTTCTGCATGGATGTTGGAGCATCTACAGGCGGATTTACTGATTGCCTTTTACAGCATGGCGCAGAAAGAGTTTTTGCAGTGGATGTTGGATATGGACAACTGGCATGGAAATTAAGGCAGGATTCCCGAGTGATTGTTATCGAACGTACAAATATCAGACACATGCCGCTCAATGCCCTGCCCTGCCCTGTTGATCTTATCACAATAGATGTTTCCTTTATTTCTCTTAAAATTGTTGTACCTGCTGTTAAAAAGTTCATAAAAAAAAGTGCGAGTATCGTTGCTTTAATTAAACCACAGTTTGAAGTTGGCAGGGGGAAAGTTGGAAAGGGAGGTGTTGTGCGTAGCACTGATTTGCATAATGAAGTAATAGCCGAGCTCACTGATTTTTTTATTGATAAAGGCTTTTTATACCAGCCGGTCATTCCGTCTCCCATACTTGGCCCCAAGGGAAACAGAGAATTTTTGATTCATTTAAAATATTGATGGATTTGTAAAGTCAAATTCATCAGGTTTAACCCCGCCCGAAGCGAGATTATGCTTTAAGTCTTTCTTTAATGTCATTGTCTTTTTTGTAAAACACTCAAAATCTAAAACTTAAAACGTTTCGTACAAAACAGTTTTATTTGTTTTTTACGAAATCAACAATAATTGATTGTTGATTTTTTTTCTATTAACGGATAAGAACTATCTTTTATTTCGCTCAATTTATGGCTGGAAGCCATTTTCACTAAATATTTATGAGAGGAGCTTAAATGACTGATATAATTGATGAAATAAGGAACGTTGCACTTGTAGCTCATCAAGGCGCTGGAAAAACTTCCCTTGCCGAGATTATGCTTTTTAAAGCAGGAATCAGCAAAAGGATTGGACGTGTTGAAGAAGGTAATACATTAATGGATTTTGAGCCGGAAGAAATAAAACGCAATTCAAGTATCAGCAGTGCTTTCCATCAATTTGACTGGAATAAACATACCGTAACTTTTATTGACACACCCGGAGATCAAAATTTCTTTACGGATACTAGGATATGTATGCAGGCTGCTGATGGTGCAATCGTTCTCATTGATGCAGTGGATGGTGTAAAAGTTCAAACTGAGCAGGCGTGGGAATTTGCCAAAGAATTTAACATGCCATGTCTCATTTTTATAAATAAACTCGATAGGGAAAGAGCCGATTTTTCACGCACATTTGACGATGCAAAAGAATGTTTCAAACCAAAACCGATTATTACACAACTTCCCATCGGATCGGAAGAAGATTTTAAAGGTGTGGTCGATCTTGTCAGTATGAAAGCTTATACATATGACGCAAACGGTAAGCCAGTAAAAGCAGACATACCTTCGGATATGCAGGATCTTGTTGCAACAGAGAGGGAGGCGTTTATTGAAAATGTTGCAGAAGCGGATGATGAGCTGATTGAACGCTACCTTGAAGGAGAAACCCTATCTGATGATGAATTAATTGAAGCTTTAAAAAAGGGTACGTTAACTCGTGAATTCATACCGGTTCTTTGCGGATCTGCCACCAAGAATATCGGCATTGATCTGCTGATGAACTTTATAACAAGCTGTATGCCCTCCCCCGGTGATAGGGGTTTAAAACTTGGTGTTGATCCTGACAAAGGAAACGAAATTGAGCGAAATCCCGACTCTGATGCACCCTTTTCAGCTTTTGTATTTAAAACCGTGGCCGACCCTTATGCCGGTCGCCTTTCTATTTTCAGGGTGGTTTCAGGAACCATTGGATCTGATGGTACTTTTTATAATGTCAATAAGGAAACAAAGGAGCGGTTCAACCAGTTGCTAACCATTGCTGGAAAAGAGCAAAAGCCAGCCACAGGGGCCGGACCCGGGGCCATTGCTGCAGTTGCAAAACTAAAAGAGACTACCACGGGAGATACACTCTGTGATGAGGCTGCCAAAATAAAATATGTCTGCGCGGAACCTCTGCCCAATCTTATCTCTTTTGCACTTGAATCCAAAGCAAAAGGAGATGAGGACAAGATATTCATTTCATTGAGTAAACTTTTAGAAGAAGATACAGCATTGGTTCTTGAACGTAATTCCGAAACAAATGAGATTCTCTTATCCGGAGCCGGACAGATTCATATTGAGACCACTTTAGAAAAACTGAAAAGAAAATTTAATGTTGAAGCAATCCTTAATACTCCAAAAGTTCCCTATAAAGAGACCATTAAAAAGAAAGTCAGAGTTCAGGGAAAACATAAAAAACAATCCGGTGGTCATGGACAATATGGTGACTGCTGGATTCAGATAGAACCTCTGCCACGTGGAAAAGGCTTCGAATTCGTTGATGCTATTGTGGGTGGTGCAATACCAAAAACCTATATACCGGCTGTTGAGAAAGGAATCGTTGAAGCGTCTCCAAAAGGGGTTCTTGCAGGATTCCCATGTATCGATTTCAGGGTTACGCTGGATGATGGTTCTTTTCATGCAGTCGACTCTTCTGAGATGGCATTTAAAATTGCAGGTTCTCTTGCTTTTAGAAAAGCTGCTGAGGAGGCCAAACCTGTTTTGCTGGAACCGATCATGAAGGTTACCATTACGACGCCTGATGAATACATGGGCGATATCATGGGTGATTTGAACGGAAGACGCGGGAGAGTCCTGGGGATGGACAGCGCCGGCAAAAATCAGGTTATAAATGCAAACGTTCCAATGTCTGAATTCTTAACCTATGCTCCGGACTTAAGATCCATGACAGGCGGCAGAGGTATATTTTCCATGGAATTTTCGCATTATGACGAAGTCCCTGCCCAGATATCAGAAAAGATTATAGAGGAAACTAATAAGGCTAAAGAATGATGATTTTTTGATACTGGATTCTGGTTGCTCGCTTCCGGATAGAAAAAAGTATCTTTCGCTTTATCCAGCATCCAGAGACCGGAATCCAGTATCACTCTAAAACCTTTTTCTTATCCTACCACCACACGCTCATGCACCTCTTGCATGGTGCATACCCCATCCAAAATGCATCCCACCTGTTTGATAAATAGATTTTATCTTTTATTGTTTTCCCAAAACGGCATGTTTTAAGATGAAACCGTTTTGATTTTTTATTTCCGATATAACCCTCCCCTTTTCCTTCCCGGGTTTGCCAGATTCCTTTTTTTCCCGACATCGCTTTTCGCTGGGCTTTGAGAAGCACTGAATTATATCTGTTATTTGGGTTTCGAAGCAAAAAGAAGCCATATCCTTGCTCCAGTATTTTTTCATTTATAAAACTGCCATCCGGCAGGAACACATAGGCCAGCGATCTCCCATATTGATCGAGTCGCTCTTTGTCAAATTCAAGACGAACTTTCTTTTTATATAACATGGATTTGTTAAAGAGTTTTGCTTTGTACCCGTAAGGTTCGGCTTTTTTATCTCTATGATCGATTTCAGGAGTATTAATCCCGATATACCTTATACAACGGTTATCATTTAAGATAATGGTGTCACCGTCATTTATCCACTTAACCATAAACCATTCTTCTGAAAAAAGTTCTGGGGTTGTTAAAAAAAGAAAAACATGAATCAGTAAAAAACAGCAAAAAGATTTTCTCACAATATTAAACCTCTTAAAAAATCCAACTATTCTTCATATTACAAGTATGACGAGTTCCTGAAAAATTGCTACAACGCAATAGATGAGAGTTATTACGACGCCATCAACTTACATCAAGTCCGCAGTGCAAAGCCGCACTTTCATCGAGCATTGTCGACAAACCACCTCGATCAGACGGAATAAATCCAAGAGTTTTTTTCCATACTTCATCATCCTCCATGCAAAAGTATACCATAATTTCCTGGGAATATTCCCTAATCCAACTTAATATTTTACTGTAAAGATTGATTCGTAAGGGCTTAAAATACCTCATTTTACCGTCCATTCCTGAGATGAATTCACCGTATATTATCTTAGAATCAGGAAAGCGTGTTTTTACTATTTTTTTTAGAGATGGCATATAACGGAAAGTACCAAGGCTGATCCATACAATATTTTCTGAAGAAACATGTGAAAATATCTGTTCGACTACTCGTTTGTAATCCTTTTCACATCCATTATAAATAACAATGGGATCAAAATGAAAGGCAACAGGGTAGCCCCACGACTCACATTTTGCAGCAGCTTTAAGTCTGGCAGAAAGTGATGCTGTACGGCGTTCTTCATCATGAATTACTTTGTTTGTGTTAAGTGACCAGGAAACGATAGTTTTGCGATTGTGTTGAAGATTTTTTAGTCCATGGATGGCCGTTGTTTTAGTCTTTAGCTCCAATACCGTGTTAGACTGGTTTGAAAATTTGGGTACGAGCAGACTTGAAAGGTCTGTCCCTTTTTCCCATATCATGCTGTCTGTAAATTCCCCGGTTCCTATCCTGCATATTTTATTTTCTGCAAACAGGTCATCCAGTTCTAAAAAAAGATTTTCATGGTTTACAAAATACGTAAGAACCGGAGGATGAAAATATGATTGCAAAATACAGTAGGAACAGTCCATGCTGCAAAAAGTTCCGATATGCAAAATCCTATACCCACAGCAGGTATAATAGCTGGTGCCCGGACATTTCTTTACAAAAGCACCATTATTTTGTGTGAGAAAAAGAATCTCCTTTCCCTTTTGTATCGGATCTTCAACCTCGGTTATGGAACGATAAACCTCTTTAGCGTTTGCAACGATTAAAGAAGGACATTTAAAACGTGATAGGATGGATTCAGTTAAGGGATAATCGGCAATTTGCTGATCAATATAAATTCTTAAAGGCTGCACTATAGTTATCCTGACAAGACGTTTGAAACGAAGCGTAAATCCCAATTATTTGATGTAACAGGATTTATTGCAAACTTTTAATTCTTTATCATTCTTAAGTATTTCATTATAACCCTATGATTCTAATTTAATTATCATGAATCATCTCTACTTCCAAGGATAAAGACAGGATAAATGTTTTTTGAAAATATAATAAATTCAAATAAAGAGGCTTAAAGGCTTTTCCTCCCACAAATCCGGATTTCATAACGTTTATCGGCTATTTAGATAACCGGGATTATTTATTAACCATAACAAATTCGTTTAATAGGGAAAAATGAGAATGTCGTATCCTGAAAAAAAGCATCAATTTACCCATATCTAGCAAAATCGTAGTATGGGTAAATATTTTGTAAAAAAAACAGAATTATGACAAATAATCCTTGCTTTTTTAGAATAGAGGGTTATAATGACTTGAAGCAAATTTAATCGTTCATGTTGATCGCAGTTACTGAATTTCATTCAGCAACATTATCTTAAACAATTTTTTATTGGAGGATGGAAATGTACAGATTTAAATCGACCCTGGGTTGTGTGATTATATTCACTGCTCTTTTGGGAATGGTAATTGGATGCGGACCCTCGGCAGAAAAGCAGGCAATGTCGGATTTTTTGGCGCTTTACGAAACCACAGTCAATGAATACACTGCAGCAGACGAGAGTATGAGAGCCAATATGAAAGAAAAATTAGATTCTTTTAAATCCAAATGGGATAATATGAAAATAGAGATGGGTGCTGAGATTACTCCCCAGATTTTAGATAAGCTGGATAATAAATAAAAAAAAAAAAAAAAAAAATATGCTTCATTATAATTTTGGTTATTTTTTTGGAGGACGAAAATGATCACATTTAAAACAACCCTCAAATGTTTGATTGTACTTACGGCAATTTTGGGACTTGCAATTGGATGTGGAGTTTCGGCTGAAAATCAGGCTATGTTGGATTTTTTAACGACGTACGAAAACGCAGTTAATGAATTCTCCGCAGCAGACGAGAGTAAAAGAGTCGAATTGAAAGAAAAATTAGATTCTTTTAAACCCAAATGGGCAAAGATGAAAATGGAAATGGGCAGTGAGGTCACTCCCCAGACTATTGATAAGCTGGATAATAAATACAAAGAAATTACAGAAAAATATACCTTATTAGCTAATAAATCCTAGATATCAGTACTTTCTGTCAACCTTCTGTTGCTGGCATTATTAATAATCCATTCCAAAGTTGGAACGGACCAACCTTGCGGCGATCCGTCCGGCGGATTTTATCAGAAAAAAGTTTTTGAGAGTACTGACAGAAGCATCAAATCCTTTTCTGCAACGTCACGATTTTCATAACAATTTTAACAGAGCAGATTCAGGGCGATTGGAAATGTCCATCTCTGGGCAATGGTCGTTTTAGCCATTTTTGTCCTCCGAACACAGAAAGCTTCGACATTTTGCATCTTTATTTTAGGTGGTGGTTTTTTTAAGAGGGGGGTTATTGACACTTACCTTCCTTTATTCTATATAAGAAACCATGACAAAAGATAAGGTAAAAGGCAAAAGACTGGTCGGTCTTTTTCTCCTCGGTTGTCTGCTGTTCAACTTCCCCATCCTGTCTTTGTTCAACCTCAAGGTTATCGTGTTCGGTATCCCGCTGTTATACCTCTATATTTTTTCAATCTGGTTCACAATGATTGTCTTTATCTATTTAATCACCCGGTTCAGCAAAGGGACCATGCAGGGCAATTTCTCGAAATGATATGAATAATGCTAAAAACAGAAGCCATACTTTTCTTTTCCTTCGCGTATATGTGCCTGCTTTTTGCCATTGCGTATATTGGTGACAGACATGCAAGGATCGGCCGCAGCATTATCAGCAACCCGTATATTTATACTCTCTCCATGGCTGTTTACTGCACAGCCTGGACTTTTTATGGCAGCGTTGGCCGTGCAGCAGTCACAGGCCTGGGTTTTTTGCCAATCTATATCGGTCCAACCCTTATGGCGGCATTAGGATGGCTTGTGCTGCGAAAAATCATACGAATAAGCAAGATACACCATATCACCTCCATAGCTGATTTTATTGCTTCCCGATACGGCAAGAGCTCAACATTGGGAAGTGTAGTAACCATTATTGCCGTTTTGGGTATCATCCCGTATATTTCACTTCAGCTAAAGGCTATTTCAACAAGCTTTATTATCTTAAAGGGGTATCCGCTGATCAATATGCCGGGCCATTTCGCAGAAATGCCTGTCTTTAAAGACACTGCATTTTATATTGCTTTGATATTGGCAATTTTTACCATCCTTTTTGGAACACGCCATATTGATGCAACTGAACGCCATGAAGGTCTGGTTGCGGCTATCGCATTTGAGTCGATAGTAAAACTGTTAGCTTTCCTTGCCGCCGGCATATTTGTTACATACGGGATCTACAACGGTTTTGGTGATATAATTGAAAGGGCCAAAGCAATACCCGAATTAAAACAGACCTTCACCGTAGGAATCTGGACCGGTTCTTATATTGACTGGAGCATATATATTTTTCTTTCAATGATGTCCATCTTATTCCTCCCCCGCCAATTTCAAGTGGCCGTCATTGAAAATGTAAATGAAGAACATTTAAATAAAGCCATCTGGCTTTTTCCCTTATATTTACTGGCCATAAATATTTTTGTTCTGCCAATCGCCTTTGGTGGTGTACTCCATTTCACCAATGGAAACGTGGATGCAGACACTTTTGTTTTAACCCTCCCCATGTCACATCATCAACAAACCCTGGCATTGTTTGTATTCATAGGAGGAATGTCTGCCGCAACCGGTATGGTAATTGTTGCCACCATTGCTCTTTCTACTATGATCTGTAATGATCTTGTTATGCCGATACTGCTACGTCTTCAATTTATTAATCTTTCCGGGCGTGGGGACTTAAGCAGCTTTCTTTTATTTATTCGCCGAGGGAGTATCGTATTGGTACTGCTTTTTGGTTATGCTTATTTTCATTTTATTGGTGAATACTATACCCTGGTTTCAATAGGGCTGGTCTCCTTTACAGCTGCAGCACAGTTTGCCCCGTCTATTTTAGGAGGCATATACTGGAAAAGTGGAACGAGATCAGGTGCTTTAAGCGGACTTGTTTTGGGTTTTATTGTATGGGCATACACACTTGTTTTTCCTTCTCTGGTTCAGGCCGGATTTCTGCATGAAAAGTTTGTCACCCAAGGACCTTTTGGCATCGAGTTTTTAAAGCCTTTTCAGCTGTTTGGTCTTCAGGGCTTTGACCATATTGCGCACGCAGTATTCTGGAGTATGCTGATCAATACCTCAGCTTATATAGGTGTTTCACTTTTCACTCGTGCCAGTGCAATCGAACATACTCAGGCAGCTTTTTTCGTAGATGTATTTAAGTATTCTGAAAGACATGAAGAATCATCTTTCTGGAGAGGAACGGCATTGGTGACGGATCTTAGATCCCTGCTTAGACGTTTTTTAGGAAAAAAGAAAACCGATAAAGAGTTATCTTTATATGCAAAAGAGCACAAAATAAAATGGACCAAAAACCTAACTGCTGATACCGATTTGGTCATCTATGCCGAAAAATTGCTGGCAGGGGCGATCGGTTCGTCATCTGCACGTGTGATCGTATCATCCGTTGTAAAAGAAGAACCCCTTGGCATTGACGAAGTTTTGGATATTCTTGATGAAACAAAGGTGATTCTTTCGTACAGCCATGAACTGGAAAGAACAACAGCAGAGCTTAAAGCCGCCAATAAGCGCCTCAAGGAACTTGATAAACTAAAGGACGAGTTTATTTCAACGATTACACATGAATTGCGCACCCCGCTGACATCTGTACGATCCATAACCGAAATACTTTATAATAATCCTGATATTGATGCAGCACAGCAAAAAGACTTTTTAGGAATTATTATTAAGGAAAGCGAGAGGTTAACCAGGCTTATCGTTCAGGTGTTAGATTTCCAGAAGATGGAATCAGGAGGAACGGAATGGGAAATTTCCCGAATCGATTTTAGAGAAGTCATTAAAGATGCTATTTTGGCTACCAGCCGTTTGATACAGGATAAGAAAGTTAAGATCGAATCCAACCTGCCTGATTCATTCCCATTGATTGATGGAGATAAAGATCGGTTGATTCAGGTAATGGTCAATCTTATTTCCAATTCAATAAAATTCTGCGATAGCGACCGGGGTGTTATATCTGTGGTTCTTAAAGCTAAATCGGGTCATCTGAAAGTCGATGTGAAAGATAACGGAATCGGAATCAGCCGTAAGGACCAGAAGATTATCTTTCAGGAATTTCAGCAGGTCAAAGATACTACAACGGGACGTCCGCCGGGAAGTGGTCTGGGCCTTTCAATTACAAAACGAATTATCGATTTTCATAAAGGGAAGATCAGGGTCAAAAGCAAACCAAATAAAGGATCGATATTCTCGTTTGAATTACCCTTAACAACTGACTCTGCATAATTAAGTTCATGAAAAACCGCACCAACGCAGTATTTTCGTCTGATGGGATTTACAGCATCATCAAAATTTCTGTCGAGCATAAAAAGACTTTCTGGACGCAAGTCTGGCTTCCTTTAATGTGTAAATCCCCTGTTTGGCCAGAAGCGGAATCAGTTTAAGAAAAATCTCACCTGCTGCAATCGCATCACCTAAAGCGGTATGCCTGCCAACAATACTTACTCCTAATCTTGCCGCTATCGCTTCCAGGTTGTGGTCTTCCTGAAAAGGATGAACAATAGAAGAAAGAAGCAGAGTATCCAGCACAGGGTTCAAGAATTTAACACCTGTTTGTTCCTCCTTTACCTCTAACATTGCCATATCAAACGATGCGTTATGTGCAACAAGGACCGTATCTTCACAAAATTTCTGAAATAAAGGAAGTACTTTGTCGATGGTGGGCTGGTTATGAAGCATCTTAGGTTTAATGCCATGTATCTGTATCGATTCAAAAGGCAGGGAGCGTTTAGGATCTATTAACTGGTCGAAATTTTCTTCATAAAGCAGGTTGCCATTTAAAAGACGCAGGGCTCCGATTGAAATGATCTCATCTCCCAGCGAAGGATTCAACCCGGTTGTTTCAGTATCAAAAACAGTATATGAAAGTTCGCCGAGAGAGCGGTTATCCAGCTTAGTATTTTGTCCAGGCTGGTTAAACAGATCGAAGTTATAAAATTCCGGTCTGCTTTCTGGAAGGATTGTAAGCTTTGTTGATTGTTTTTGTTCTGAAACTTCTATGGACGGAAGCAGCAGTCTAAGGTAAGACTTAGCTGAGTCCTTAAATGAATAAGACCAGATTTCTCCCTCATGATTTTTGATCACTTCTTTTAAGGTTAACGGTATGCTTTGATTTTCAATTGAAATGAACTGTTCATCCCATTTTTTAAGTAAATCAATTTTAACGGGACTGCCATGCCACAGCAAATCGAGATTGATAAATCGCTCTTTCTTTTCAAATAGACAGTCAAATTCTTTGGCATGAGTCACTTTTTTTAACTTATTTAACAAAAAAAGCGTGGCTAAAACGATTGAATAGCTGTCCACCTGGATTCTAATATTTTCGCTGCATTTTTCGATATTAATTTCTAGTCCAAGCTGCTCTTTGCTTTTTCTTTTAATCACATCAAGCATGTCTTGAGCCTTCATTTGAACCAGCGGCCACCTGGTGCGAGTGCGGTAAGCAGAATTTGCAGCAACTTTTTCAATTATATTGCCGATAGTTAATGATTCTTTATGTATAATTTTTCTGAAAATATCGAGTTGAGACCTGTCCATATCAGGAAATTCACGAATGGCTTCAATGGCTGCACGCACACTTGCAAGTGACCCTCTGATTCCCCTTCTTAGAGATTGTAAAAGGGAATCTATCCGGCTGTCGGATTCCAATTGCTGGGTGATATCGTGAAGTGTAAGGATAAAGCCTTTAAACTCCCTGTGATTATCAAGAATGGGGGCTGCCTCAACACGCAAAAGACGGTCTTGATTATCTGCAACCACAAAATAAGAAGCCACGTCGGCTGTCTTGCGTTTTAACTTATCGGAAATTTCGTCTAGGGCATGTACAATGAGATTTTTATCAATAATGCTGAAAACCGATCGCCCGAGCCCGATAAAACGACCCGATTCATATCCACCGGCAGCTTCATGAAAGCCGTTGTCTCTATCGCTGATAAGGAATCTTTTGGCCCGTTTATTGTATAAAAGAATCTGCCCTTCCCTGTTACAGATTAATACCCCCTCGGTTAATTCAGCCATTATTGCTGCCAGAATATTTTTTTCTTCTTCGGATTCTGATTTTGCCTGCCGGATTCTCTTTTCTACGTTGTTTTGTAATTTTTCAAAGTGTCCTGCCCATTCGTTGATAACCTTGGCAAGACGCATGATTCCCCTGCTTCCTTTAGGTTGAATGCGATGGGATGGGTTGGCCGAATTAATCAAGATGGCTTCTTCCGTGAGTTTGTCTAAAGGAAGAATATGAAAACGAAAAACCCAGACAAGAGCGAATCCCAGACCGGACATCAGCAGTAAAACAGAGATAAAAATATACCCAGAATTTCGTTTAAAAATACTAACAAAAATGGACTGCTCCTCTGGCAGCAAGTTTTGCCAGAACAACAGTGCAAAGCTGATGATTAAAACCAATGTGAAAGCAACAGAAAACGCTGCAAACCAAATAAATTTACTCCCTTGCTTCATTTGGAATTTTCCAGTAACTCTTTGACTTTTTCTACGATGTCAACGTTGGAAAAAGGCTTTGTAATATAGGCATCTGCGCCAAGAGCTATACCCTTTTCCACATTTGCGTCGCTGCCAAGAGCAGTTAAAAGGATGATTTTTATCTTATTCCACTGGGGGTTTTCACGGACTCTCTGAC
>CAJHXW010000140.1_pt1 | contig 18113 bp, 16 predicted proteins | sample 9198581 | NCBI WGS metagenome assembly CAJHXW01 (sample SAMEA7708328, study PRJEB35096) | sediment metagenome | biome: marine neritic benthic zone biome [ENVO:01000025]; feature: sediment [ENVO:00002007]; material: shallow marine sediment [ENVO:03000034] sea grass bed [ENVO_01000059] ...
GGAAAGGGTGCCTCACCTGAGAGAAAATACCGCATATATGCAGCAAAAGGATTTGCTTTTGCCATGGTTTTCTTTGGTGGATAATGCACTGCTGCCGGCACGAATTGCCAATGCAGATATTGATCAATCCAGGAAAAAGGTTTTGGCGCTTTTCGAACGGCTGGGCATCGGCGGGTTTGAAAACTATATGCCGGGAGAAATCTCAGGGGGAATGCGCCAGCGGTGTGCTCTTGTACGTACACTGATGTTTGAGCGCGATCTTGTTCTGTTGGATGAACCCCTTTCAGCTCTGGACGCCATAACAAGGCGAAGTCTCCAGTCATTGCTTTTAATGCTCCAGAAAGATTTTAATAAGAGTATTCTCATGAATACCCATGATATTGAAGAAGCATTGCTGCTGGCCGATGAACTGCTGGTCCTTACATCGCCACCCATGCGTATCCGCGAGCAATTTACATTTGACGATGAAAAACCACGAAATGTCAGCGACCCTAAGCTGATTGAAATAAAAGAATACGTTCTTAACCAGTTGCAGAAAGAGGCCTTTAAAAAATGAACCGGTCTACTTTTATTGCATTTTCAGGAGCTGTATTAATCCTGGCCGCATGGGAATTGTTGTGCCGCAGTTTAAATATTCCCGACTTTATTCTGCCTGCTCCAGTAAGTATCTTAAAAGTCGCCGTTTTTAAGGCGCCTCTTCTTTTACCCCATGCAGGAGTTACAGCTCTGGAAATTTTGACAGGAATACTGATTTCTCTGGCTGTAGCGGTTCCTCTTTCTATGGTCATGTTTGCATACCCATCTGTAGAAAAGGCAATCGCCCCTTTTCTGGTTGCATCCCAGGCAATTCCTGTTTTTGCAATCGCCCCCCTTCTGGTTGTGTGGCTCGGGTACGGTATTGCTAGCAAGGTTTTTATGGCTGCTGTTATTATTTTCTTTCCCATCACCGTTAATCTTCTGGAGGGTTTTAAGAGCTGCGACAAAGAATACCGGATCCTCTTTCAGCTAATGGGAGCAGGCTTTTCAAAAACAATGCGCCTTCTTTACTGGCCATGGGCGCTTCCCCATTTCTTTGCCGGACTCAGGGTGGGGGTTTCTGTGGCAACCATCGGAGCCGTTATTGGTGAGTGGGTAGGTGCCCAGAAGGGACTCGGATATTTGATGATACAGGCGAATGCAAGGCTAAGAGTGGATATGGTTTTTGCTGCAATCCTTTGGCTGTCTTTAATGGGTATGACTCTGTGGGTGTTTGTCGGATTTTTGGAGAAAAGGGTTGTTAAATGGAAATAACTTGACGGTCTAGTAAAAAGTCCAACTTCTGCGTTGTAGCGGTTTTTCAGGGACTCGACCTACTATTTGTATAGTCTCGTCCCTTAAAAACCACTACGCCTTCTTATCCCGCTGCTTTTTAGCGGGGGAATTTGAACTTTTTACGAAACCGTCTAAATCGGATTTTTGCAAGTTCATTATTGCTAACTTTTATCCATGATATAATTACGATTATTTTTGATTAGGGAGAATGATATGATGAAAAAGGGATTATTCGTTTCAGTTACTGTGATTTTTTTATCTATCTGGGCATTTTCGGCCTTTGCCGCTCAAAAGCTTACTTTAATGCTCGACTGGTTTCCCAATGTGGATCACCTTCCGATTTACGTTGCCAGGCAGCAGGCATATTTTTCGGAAAAAGGACTGGAAATTAAAATACTAAGCCCTTCCGACACTTCAGATGCACTAAAGCTCGCTGCTTCCGGTAGTGTTGATATTGCAATTTCCTACCAACCCCAGACCATTATTGCCGCTTCCCAGGGGATCAATATCACTGTCGTGGGTCGCTTAATCGAGCACCCTTTAACCACCCTGCTTTTTTTAAAGGGAAAAGGGATAAGCAAGCCCTCGGATCTGGAGGGTAAAAAGATAGGTTATACGGTTCCGGGCTTAATGGATGTACTCCTTAAGGCTTTTGCCGGAATCAATGGCATTAAAAACTATACACCTATAAATGTCGGGTTTACCATTGTACCGTCTTTGGCCGCAGGTAAAGTGGACGCTATTATGGGACCGTTTAAAACCTATGAAACCGTTGAATTGCAGCACAGAGGATATCAAGCCGGCTATTTTGAGCTGGAACAGTGGGGTATACCGGATTACGATGAACTGATTTTTGTATGTGGCGCAAAAGCCCTGAAAGAAAAGGAAAAGCTGATAAAAATATTTTCCATGGCCGTTGACAGGGGCATCGCGTATGCCCGGGCAAATCCTGAAAAAGCTCTTGAACAATATTTCAAAGCGGTTCCTGAAGCCGATAAAAAGACCGAAACCGAAGCATTTAAACTGACATTGCCGTATTTTTCTTATAATCAGAGGCACGATATCCGGCGCTGGCAGCGGTTTGCCGATTTTTCCCTTAAATATGGTCTGGTTCAAAAGCCGGTGGATGTAAAATCGGTGATTAAGATGTGGGAGAAATGATTTGAGACCTTTGTAAAACGGCACCTTTTGTCCGATCTCTGCGGCAGGCTCAAATTTCAATCCTCGAAATATTCTATATATTCCCGTAGTTGAAATTTTTGCCTTTCTTGAACTCGAAAGAAAATTACCATTTTACAAAGACCTCAATGTTGCGGGTTTCAGGTTTTGGGAGTTTTAAAAAGCGTTCGTTTTTCCGTTAAAAAGATCTATCCATGATTGAAATCGCAAAACTTTGTCGTGGCCGTATTTTTCAAGACGCTTTAAGACCTTTTTAACCGGTTTTTCTTTTGAAATAAATTTGCCTGTTTTGGAAAAAAACTTGTCTGCATAACAGATAATTTGTTCTTCTATGGAGACAGGACACATGTCACGCTCCGGAAGGGGAAGGTTATGCAATATAATCTCTTTTTTTGTAATGCCGAGGCCAACGTGTCTTTCACATACCAACGCATGCCTTGGCATTTTGATTTTTTCCAGAAGTTCACGGCCCAGATATCCATGGCAAATATAAGGGTGTTCGCCAAGGCAGCCCAGTTTTGGGGATGCAGTCAGAAAAATGCCGATATCGTGGAGCATGGCCGCTTCTTTGATAAAATTTCTATCACAGTTGAGATGAGAGACTCGGTCTGCGGCAACAAGAGCCTTTTTTGCAACCAGCCTGCCATGATTGACTACGATATCAAATAGTTTTGATCCAGGAGGGTAATATTGACTTATGATATCAACCGGCTCCACGGGTTAGGTTTTTCCCACCAGAAGTGCTTTTTCGATAAAAGGGTCGAGTCCGCCATCAAGGACTTCATTTACATTACCTGTCTCACTGTTTGTCCTGTGGTCCTTTACCATTTGATAGGGGTGCATCACATATGACCTGATCTGGCTTCCCCAGGCGATGTCATCCTTGCTGTCATGTATTTCCTTAAACTTTTCATCCTGTTTTTGCTTTTGCTGCTGGTGAAGCCGGGCTTTAAGTACCTTCATTGCCATTTCTTTATTTCTATACTGTGATTTTTCCTGCTGGCACTGCACAACAATGCCGGAAGGAAGGTGAGTAATGCGAACGGCGCTGCTGGTCTTGTTCACATGCTGCCCACCGGCGCCACTGGCCCTGTAAACATCAATGCGCAGGTCATTATCGTCAAGCTCTATGACAATTTCTTTATCCAGCTCCGGATAAACAAAAACAGATGCAAAGGACGTATGGCGTTTGCCGCTGGCATTAAATGGCGAAATACGCACCAGTCTGTGGACACCGGTTTCTGTTTTTAAGTAGCCGTAAGAATACTCTCCGCTTGCTGTGAAGGTAACGCTTTTGATACCCGCTTCATCACCCGGCTGAAAATCGACCATGTTGACTTTAAAGCCTTTTCGTTCAACCCACCTGCTATACATTCTAAAGAGCATTTCAGCCCAGTCCTGTGCTTCGGTTCCTCCAGCGCCGGCATTAATGGAAACGATGGCATTGCTTGGGTCATCTTTGCCACTAAGCATGAGGTCGAGTGAAAGTTTATTTATTCTTTCGTCAATTTCTATTAGTTGCTGGCTAACTTCGTTGCGAGCTTCATCGTCTGACTCTTCGATTGCCATTTCCAGAAGAATTTCATTTTCTTCCAGATCATTGGAAAGCAATTTGAATCTTTCTATCTTTCCGGAAAGGGATGTCCTTTCTTTTAAAATCTCTGTGGTTTCATCCGGGGTATCCCAAAAGCCGTCTTTGGAAATCTGATCTTCGATTTTAGCAAGCCTTTTTACTTTGCTGTCTATGTCAAAGATAACCTCTTAATTGCTCTAATCTATCGTAAAACTCCTTTATGGTCTGCTTAAGTTCCATTGACATTCTATTTTCCTCCTGATCGTTTTTACAAATTTATCAGTTATATTTCTTTCGTTTATTCCGCATAAGATCTGAAAATATAATCAGAGCCATAACAGCCAGGCAGCAGATTGCGAACAGATCTCCAAAGCGAGAGTAAAAAGATGTTTCTTTTATTAAAGGAACCGTGTGTGTCCTGACTGCATCTTCAAACAAATCAGTTGAATCAATCCGCCTGCCCACAGGATCGATAAAACCACTTATACCCGTATTTGCGCTCCTGACAAGGGCTCTCCTGTTTTCCACGGCCCTGAATACGGCTTTTGAAAAATGCTGATACGGTGCGCTGGTTCTGCCGTACCACGCATCATTAGTGATATTTACGAGCAATGCCGCCTGATTTTTTACCATTGCCCTGGAAAGATCCGGAAAAATGATTTCATAACAGATCAAAAAACCGAGTCTGTGGTTGTTCCATTGAAGGGTCTTGCCCTTTTTTCCGGGTTTAAAGTCTCCAACATGCTCCACTATCTTACCAAGGAAGGGAAGCCATCTTTTCAAAGGGATGTATTCTCCGAATGGCACAAGATGGGCTTTGTCATATCTGCCATACACGTTGCCGGCAGAACTAATCAGATAGGCGCTGTTGTAATATTCAAACCTTTTATTCCGTTGATCATAACAGGGGCTGCCGATAATAAAGTCCGAAGGGATATCGGCTATTCCCCTTATGATCATATTTGAAAGTTGTGTGTCTTTTAAAAAATAAAAAGGGGCAGCTGTTTCCGGCCATACAACAAGTTCCGCTTTCTGCCTTTTGGTACGATGAGATAGATCGATATATTTTTTTATGGTTGCAAGCTGAAATGCCTGATCCCATTTCTCTGACTGCTTTATATTTCCCTGTACAACTGCGACGCGTTTTGATGGTGATTTTGCCGCCAGCCTGTCAATCGATTTAATGCGCAGCGCACCGTAAGACCATGCAGTAATAAAAATAAATACAAATACAGATGCTGCAAATAATGCATGAATTTTTGCTATTTTTTGGCCCTGCCATTTTTGCCCGGTTAGATATAAAAACAAGATAAAAATGGTTGCATTTGACAAAACGACTAAAAAAGAAACGCCATATACTCCGAATATATCTGAAATTTGCAGGATCTGCAACATCTTAAATTGTGAGTAACCGATCAGTTCCCAAGGAAATCCCGATAAAAAAAATGAACGAATATACTCCAGGCCAACCCAAAAAACAGGGATGATGATAAACAAGACCGAAGGTTTTGAGAAAAACCTCGAAAGAGTTGCTGAAAACACCGCGAAATAGAGTGCGAGGTAGGCGGACAAGAGAATAAGAATCACCACAGACAGATGCCAGGGCAGGTGACCATAGGTTCTCATTGTATGTATGAGCCAGTAAACCAGTGTAAGATAGTGGATAACTCCTGCTAAAAAACCAAGAAAGAAACTTTCCTTCAAAGGCAGATCCCTTAAGGATATCAGCAGCGGTACAAAGGCAAACCAGGCAAGCCAGCTAATATTGACGTTGGGAAAAGATCCTGTCAGCAGTAAACCGCTTAATATAGCTAACGTTATTTTCTTTTTATAAACAGTTGTTATTTTCAATTTTTTAATGTTTTCACTCTTTCTATGAATGGCCCTGGCAGTTTGTTAAGAAACATATTGTTTTTGGTTGATCAGATGGTGCATTTTGCCCGGAAACCTCTTTTTAAAAAAGCCTTCGAGTTTCTTAGAACACTTTGCAACCTTTGAAATATCTATTCCGGTTTCAATGTTTAATGATTTCATAAGCCAGGCCGTATCTTCTGTTGGGATATTTCCCGCAGCTTCTGATACAAAGGGACATCCCCCCATGCCTGCCAGAGCTGTATCAAAAAGGGTCACTCCACATTCCATGGCTGCCATCACATTCACCAGCCCCAATCCGCGGGTATCGTGAAGATGGAGCACAACCGGTGTATTGCCAACCTTTGGCATCAATTTATTTACGAGATTCTTAATTGAGATCGGGTTTGCCATTCCGGTCGTATCGGATATGGCAAGTGTTTCAATTCCCATTTTCAGAAAATCCGAGGCAATTTTAAGCACACGGTCGTTACCAATTTTACCTTCATACACGCACCCGAATGCACATTGGATGCCGGCACGTATTTCCATCTTATATTTTTGTGCAAGCCGGATCATCTCTTTTCCCGTTTCCAGGGCCTTTTCAAAAGGCAGGCCTGCATTTTTCCGGCTGTGTGTATCGCTGGCCGATATTGAAATTTCTATATGCTGCAAACCGGAGAGATGCGCGCGATCAAGGCCTTTTTTGTTTAAAACAAGCCCCCAGTAACGAACGTCCTTGCCTGTGGGAAGACGGTTTAATAGATCTTCGGCATCCGCCATCTGCGGCACCACATCGGGAAGGACAAATGAGGTCACCTGAATATCTTTTATACCGGCATCCACCAGGCCGGAAATGATTTCAACCTTGAGTTTTATAGGAATTATTTTCTTTTCAAACTGGAAACCGTCTCTCGGTCCCACCTCAATTAGGGTTATTTTGTCCGGAAGATTTAAATTCATTTGGTAATGTTTATGTAGGGCAATCTGATACCGGTTTCGACTTTTTATGGTTATATAATTGTGTTACGATTTTATCAACTCTGAATATCGATAAGTGGTAAATAAGTTCACCATTTATTGTGTCCCATGTGTTCGGGAACTATGAGAATAATATCTTTTATCTAGGATTCGGAAACAATATAAATGATCCTTAAAAACCTGGACTTATGGGATGTCAGGCGCAAACCGGCTGCGCGAGCCAATGTGGTACATCCGCCTATGGAGGAACCCGCCGACTGAAATCTTCATCATCTATGACCAGTTCTCATTCCCCGAGGCGGATGATTACATAATCGATGCTGATTATCCGATTGAATCCGACCTTTAAAAAAATTCAATCTCGGGCATCCCGATGAGCTATGCTCAAATCGGTCTGAATTTGCAATCTTGGTGTTAAAAAGTTAACCTTGACAACAAGGCCCGCTTTGGTTATCCCAATGGAAATTGTTTGTGTTAATGGGCGGTTCAATATGTTGGGCTGCATATAAAGCCGATATACAATTTATGCTTTTCAATTTATCCGAGCTGAAAAAGCAATGCCTTATCTCTGGCCCATCCGCTACGGCCGCCGCAAAAGGAGGCGAGGGAGGACTTTTAGATTCCGGGAATATCATGTACAAACACAATCTGAAACAGTTGGAATTTGAAATTTTCAATCTTTTTTTTGATGGAAGATCACTTTAAATTTTGTTGCATAGACCAAAACGTAAACCAAACGGAGATGAAAATGACACAGGACAAAGACGCGTCAGTGAAAAAGTTGAGGTCCGAACTCGGCGAATATAAAAAAACAATCCTGCCGGTCAACAAAGGACGCCTGAAGCTTGAAAGAGATCTTTACTTTTTAGGTACGACTCAGCGGGGATATGAAGTTGAGTATGACGTAGAATATATCATGGGCTGTTCTCCCACGGAAACGCTCTTAATGAGTGTGGTCGGATGCCTCTCCATCGATGTGGTGCACATGCTTCGCAAAATGCGCTGTACGATCGCATCGTATGAAGTCGAGTTTGAAGGGGAACGGATGCCGGATCCGCCTCAATTTTATAAATCGATGAATATCATGATTCATATCAGCGGCGAGGGTATCACACCTAAAAAAATTGATAGGGCCATCTCTCTCTCACAGGAAAAATATTGCTCGGTCTATCACACGCTTAGAAAAGATATTGATGTATCCGTCAACTACAGCATAGAAGATTAGATTGATACTATATGGGACGGTATTGGCGGTATGAGCATACCTTATGTGGTGTTCCGCCTGAGCGCTATAAATGAAACTGCGTTCCGGCATTGCCGTTGACTGCTGGTTCGATTTCGGTGAGATGGGCGATGGCGGCGCGGTCGATGCCGCTTTGTTTCATCTCCAGACAAGCTTGTATCTTTGGTTTCATGGAACCTTCTTTGTGGATTGCCATACCAGTCCGTCTTTAATCATGTATTCCGCCGTTTTTGACTTCACTTTGGCGATGACCGAACGATACCGGCTGCTGAGGTGCTCCACCGTCTTTTCAATCAAACTTGCCAGCTCCTCGTCCAGGTTTAGGGGCAGTTCATCGGCATCTAAAACTCGATAGTGCCCATCCGGTGTAACCAGTATATCGATAATCAGGTCCCGCCAACTGACACTCTCTTTGCCAATATGGGTTTCATCGCACACATTGAAGTAGGTGCCAAGTGTCTCTCCCGTTTTGGTGACCCAGTGATAGATGTTGTAGTTACGGTTGCTCCAGAAATAACCAAAGCTCAAACTGCCAGCAGGAAGGATGAGATCATCCACTCGTACCTTTCGAGTCAATTGATACATCACCACAGCTTCTTGGGCCGACACCTTTACCGGCAGACATTCATAACGTTCAACGCTGCCATCGAGTCGATGCTTAATTTCTAAGTAAGGTCGACTATTTTGCATTTATTGAATTCGGTTGGAATTATTTTTTTCAAACTGAAACCCATCCCTCGGTCCCACCTCAATGAGGGTTATTTTGTTAGTAAAATTTGCATTCATCGGGTCATATCCCTTTGGGAATTTGTTGCCGGCTTTGACTTTTTATGGTTATATAATTGTGTTACGACTTTATCAACTCTCAATATCTTTAAGTGGTAAATAAGTTCACCACTCAACTGATCAACGAAGTCTATACATATGAAAAAACATGTCCCCTTAAGAATTTGTCTGTTAAGCTACAGAAGTAATCCTCATAGCGGTGGGCAGGGAGTATATATTAAAAACCTCAGCAGAGCGCTCAAAGATATCGGTCATTTTGTTGAAGTGATTTCCGGCCCTCCTGACTTGCAACTTGACAGTGACATCCCTGTTTTCAGGCTTGAGTGCCTCGATCTTTATAATCCAGAAGATCCTTTCCGGACTCCTACAATAAGGAAGCTTTCCAATCCCATCAATCTCATAGAATGGCTTGGGGTTTCCACAATGGGTTTTCCTGAACCGTTTACCTTTGGAATCAGGGCATATCTGTTTTTAAGAAATAAATTGCATAAATACGACGTCATCCACGATAATCAGAGCCTTTCCTATGGAATATGGGCGATGAGCAAATTTATTCCCACCATTGCCACTATTCATCACCCGATAACGGTGGACCGAAATATTGAGATTCAAGCAGCATCATCCATATGGAATAAAATGAAACAGATGCGATGGTATTCGTTTATAGGAATGCAAAAACAGGTCGCCAGAAAACTGCTGCGCATTATCACGGTATCCAAATCAGCAAAAGAAGATATCAGCGCCGATTTTAAAATTCCTCCGGACAGATTCAACATTATACCAAATGGCATTGATACGCATCTTTTTTTCCCCATACCAGGTATTCCAAGGGAAAAAAGCCGCATCATTGTTACAAACAGTGCGGATACACCTTTAAAAGGACTTAACTATCTCTTGAGGGCAGTGGCTGAAATATCAAAAAAACGCAAAATCAGGCTGATTGTTATTGGAAGCCCAAAGAAAAAAAGCGGTATAGTAAAACTGATTAAGGAGCTTGGGATCGGCAGTTTAGTTACATTTACAGGCCGAATCGATAACCGGGAATTTGTAAAAGAATATGCAAAAGCGACTTTGGCGGTTGTCCCTTCCGTTTATGAAGGATTCGGCCTTCCGGTCGGTGAAGCCATGGCATGCGGTGTTCCTGTGATTAGCACCACCGGCGGAGCACTCCCTGAAGTAGTGGGTAATGCAGGAATCGTAGTTCCTCCTGCCGACTCTGACGAACTTGCAAAAGCAATTATAAAGCTTCTTGATAACCCTAGTATGGCAAAAAGTTTGGCCGCAGCTGGCCATAAAAGGGTGAAGAATCATTTTACCTGGAAAAAGGCTGCTGAAAAAACGGTTGAAGCATACCAAGAGGCGATAAATGATTACAGTCGACTTTAGCCGGCTTTCTATCAAGCCCGGTTTTAAAATTCTCGATATAGGCTGCGGATCGGGTCGCCACACCTGTGCTGCATACAGGTTTAAGAATGTAGTCGCTGTCGGTGCTGATCTTAATTTCAATGACATTTGCCAGGCAAAAAAAAGGTTGGAACTTCATGACAAGCTTGGAGAACACGGCGGCGGCATATGGAGTCTTTCGGTTGCGGACGTAGTGTGTTTTCCCTTTAAAGACAATTATTTTGATCTTGTCATCTGCTCTGAAGTGATGGAGCATATTGCAAATCATGAATCCGCTGCACGTGAAGTCATCCGGGTCTTAAAACCCGGTTTTAATCTTGTTGTCAGTGTTCCGAGATACTGGCCTGAGCGCATATGCTGGTTTATTTCTGATGAATATCATCATGCAAATCAGGGGCATATCCGAATATACAAAAAGAATGATCTAATAGCCCTTTTTGAAAAATGCGGCCTTAAAAAATGGGCCTGCCATTTTGCCCATAGCCTCCATACACCTTACTGGTGGCTGAAATGCATCGTTGGTCCGACAAGGGAAAATAGCCTGCCGGTTAATTTATATCACCGGTTTTTAACCTGGGATATGATGAAACAGCCCTGGATCACACGATGTATAGATTACCTGCTCAACCCAATTCTTGGAAAGAGTGTTGTGATTTATTTTCAAAAGACGAAGACATCCAATTTGATGAAGTTGTAAAAAGTCAAATTTTACCTTTTAAATATCGCTGTCTCTTTGGTTCCGGGAATTTTTCAATGGCATATCGCAGCATGGTCCGGGGCATATTTTTATAATGCGTTTTTAAAAAATTTTCTTCCACAATGATATCCCGTTTTCCTATCTCACGGAGCATCCATCCGACTGCTTTATGAATAAGATCTTCTTTATCTAATAATAATATTTTTGCAATTTTAAGGGTATCGGCAAATTGTTTGTGCCTGATAAAATATAAAGTTGATATAATGGATATTCTCCGCTCCCATAAATTTTCAGAGTCTGCAAGGTCATAGATAGGGTTTTTGCTTTTATTAAAAAGAAAGGCTCCCACAATATGTCCGGCTGAACAATCAACCAGATCCCAGTTGTTTATAAATTTTGTATTTTTCAAGTATAGTTCATATATTCTTTTCTTCTCCGGTTCATCGCCCTTTGAATAGCGGTTTATAAGCAGAAAAAGGGAAAGCAATCTTTCTTCATGGATTGGAGATTGCAGAAGCTGTTTTATTTCAGTTGGACGGATGGCTTTATATTGCTTGCCTAATTTTCTTAACTCCGGTACGGTTACACCTACAAATATGTCCCCTTCACCATATTCACCCGGGCCGGTCTTAAAAAAACGTTGATGTATTTTTGCTTTTTCTTTGTTTCCAAGATGCTTTAATTGTTTTTGTATGTCTTTAAGCGATTGGGTCATATACGCTTATCCTTTCTGTAAGAAAATGACATATCCTGGTTATCCTGTAAATTCTTTCTATTCTGCTTTACTGTTTCGGCAGGTTATCTGGGATATGTTTGCAATTGAAACGTTTTAGCACTCCGAGGGTTTTAGTCATGGGAAGCTTATGAAAAAGTCCTGATGCAATGGCGAGATTGTAAATATGATAGGGGGCCTGACCTCCCTTTGCAGGGTTCTGAAAAATATCGTGGATCAGAAGGTAGCCTTCCGAAACGATATGGCCGGCCCAGGCATTGTAGTCAGTATAGGCCGCCTCATAGGTATGCCCGCCGTCTATGAAAACAAGACTCAGCGGAGTCGTCCACAGTCGCGCAGCTACTTCTGATCTGCAAACCATGGGAACCACCGTATCTTCAAGGTTGGCCGTTGTTATAGCTTTTCTGAAATTTTTAAAAGTGTCCACGCAACCGGTCTGAGCATCAAACAGCTTAGGGTCAAAATATTCTTGGCCGGGTTGCTGTTCCTCAGATCCCCGGTGATGGTCTATTGAAAAAAGAATTGTGCCGGCTTCCTTGCAGGCCGTTCCCAGATAGATTGTAGATTTGCCGCAATAACTTCCTATTTCCAGGCATGGACCCAGTCTGCCAGCCTCAAGGGCAATTTCATAAAGACGCCGGCCTTCATCTTCGTCAAGAAAGCCTTTGATCTTCTTTAAGAGATTCCGATCGGGTAGCAATTTGTGGAGTCCTTTTTTTATGAAATCGTCCGATTATGGTATTTTGTCATATCCCCTAACCAGCACTTCCCGGGGTTTGGAACCGTCTGAAGGTCCGACAATCCCTTCTCTTTCCATTGTTTCGATAATACGTGCGGCACGGTTGTATCCTATGCGCAAATGGCGCTGAAGCATCGATATGGAGGCCTGCCGTGTTTTTGTGACAAGAGCGACGGCATCGTCATATTTTTCATCATAATCTTCATTGTCGGTTTTCGTTTTATCGATGGGAACGGTTTCAGTTACTTTTGCGTCGTATTCCGGAGTTTTTTGTTTGCGCAAAAAATCAGTAATCCCTGTAATCTCTTCCTCTGATATATATGCTCCGTGAATACGCTGAAGCCTGGCCGTGCCCGGAGGCAAAAAAAGCATGTCTCCATCTCCAAGCAGGTTTTCTGCACCATTCATATCGATTATGGTTCTTGAATCGGTCTTTGAAGAAACCTGGAAAGTAAGACGGGTGGGGAAATTTGCCTTGATGATTCCGGTGAGCACATCTACAGACGGTCTCTGGGTAGCCAGTATCAGGTGTATCCCGGCAGCCCTTGCCATCTGAGCCAGGCGTGTCAGTGCAACTTCGACATCTCTGGAAGCAACAATCATAAGATCAGCCAGCTCATCGATGATAATGATAATAAAAGGAAGTTTTTCCAGAGTTTCTCCTGCTCCCGGCTTTTTTTCTTTTTCTATTTTATTATTATACTGTTTTATGTTTCTTGCTTTTTTTTCAGAAAGCAGTTCATATCTTCTTTCCATTTCCCGTACAGCCCAGAAAAGTGCATTGGTTGCCTTTTTTACGTTTATTACTACAGGTGTAATAAGATGGGGAATTCCGTCATAAGTGGATAGTTCTATCCTTTTAGGGTCAACCATAATAAGTTTTACTTCATCAGGATTTGATTTATATAAAAGGCTGCAAATCATTGAGTTTAAAGCCACGCTTTTACCTGTTCCTGTGGCACCGGCAATCAATAAATGTGGCATTTTATCGAGTTCCGTGACAACCGGATTGCCAACAATATCTTTACCAAGACAGATGGTGAGCTTTGATTTTGCTTTTCCAAAAACACTTGAAGCGACAACTTCTTTGAATCTTACTATCTGCCTTGCAGCATTGGGAATCTCTATTCCGATAACCGCTTTTCCAGGAATCGGCGCTACAATTCGGATGCTCGTTGCACGTAGCGCAAGAGAAAGATCGTCTGTCAGGTTAACAATCTTGTTAATCTTAATTCCCGGAGCGGGTTTATATTCAAAGGTAGTAATAACGGGACCGGGTAATACCTCAACCACCTGTCCTTTAACTCCAAAATCTTCCAGCTTCTTTTCGAGAAGTTTTGATTGCATACGCAAATTTTCATTATCAGCATCAACATGTCTTATCTCCGCAGATTTGAGGAGGTTAAAAGATGGAAGTTGAAACCCCGCTTTACTTTTCATAAAATCGAATACTTCCTGTTTCGGAGCAGGCATTGCCTTGATGGGCTTTGTTTTTGACGGCTTGATCTTAATTTCTTGGACTTGATTAACCGCTTTGTCTTTTTCTGTTTTCAGACGTTTTTGTGATTTTTCTCTGCGTTCTTTTCTTTTTAGATATAATGTTTTTGCCCGATCTCTGAAAATATGGATCATATTTCGCCAGTACCTGGCAAATCGAACCAGGGATAAACCGGTGGCCATAATCAAACCGATGATCCATAACAGTGCAAATATGATAATGCCACCTGTGGAATTCGAATACTGTACGACATATGATTTAAACCAGGTCCCGGCGATGCCGCCTGCAGAAAACTTGCTTCCAAAAATAAGGTAATTGCTTTGCTTGAGGGCAAAAAGGCTACCGGTGGTTATAATAAGTAAAATGCCGCCAATTACGGTTAAAACGACTGCTTTACCCGGCTGCCCACTAAAAAAATGAATACTCAGAAAGAGGAATAAGAGAGGAATCCAAAAAGCACCCATTCCGAATAATTTTACCAGAATCCCTGATAAATGAGCGCCAAGTATTCCGAACAGATTGTGAATTTCACCTTTTGCCCCGGCATTGAATATTGATGGGTCTTTAGGGCTGTATGACACCAGACTGATCAAAGTGAAAATAACAACAAAAAAAAGTAGTATTCCAATGATTTCTTTGCGCATAATTTTCTATTGATTTTTAAGTTTTAAATTATAAGTTTTTAGGGCCAAGCATTTACAATAATACAACACACTAAAAACCTAAACCCTTTTTATACTTCAATAATAAAAGGGATTATAACCGGGCGACGTCCTATGGTAAAGAAAAAATAGTTCTTTAAGTCTGACTGCATTTTAGATCGGATTTTGTCAATTCTACCCGGAACATCCGGACCTATCTCTTCGATAATTTCTAGGATCACACACTGCGCATCTTCCACAAGATGTCCTGTTTCTGTTTCAAATACAAAGCCCCTGGAAGTAATGTCAGGTCCGTAAACCACGATTCCGGTTTCTTCGTCAAAAGCCATGTTTACTACTACCAGGCCGTGTTCGGACAACAGGCGTCTTTCCTTAAGCACGCTCCTGCCGACATCTCCTATGCCTTTACCATCAACTAGCAAACGACCTGTTGTGACACTTTCTTCAACTCTTCCACCACTTTCATCAAATTTAATGATTTGACCATTTTCAGCAAGAATAACATTTTCATGCCTGATGCCGACTTGCTCCGCCAATCGTGCATGAAGTGTCAGGTGTCGGTATTCGCCATGGATGGGAATAAAATATTTTGGTTTTGTCAGGTTAATCATCAGCTTCAATTCTTCCTGAAAGGCATGTCCCGATACGTGTATCTCGGATATTTTTTCATAAATAACATCGGCGCCACGCTTGTATAACTTATTTATGATATTTGCTATGGCTTTCTCATTTCCGGGAATGAATTTGGAAGACAGTATTACTGCATCTTCCTGCTTGATTTTTATTTGTTTATGGGTACCGGAGGCCATACGTGCAAGGGCTGACATGGGTTCTCCCTGGCTTCCGGTTGTTACTATTATGATTTCGTCATCAGGAAAATCGCCGATTTGGTCAACCCCTATTTCCATCCCTTCAGGGATGCTGAGATATCCCAGTTCCCTTGCAATATTAACGCTGTTCTCTATGTTCCTGCCGCTGATAACAATTTTTTTCTCTCTTTCCTGTGCAATATTTACAATATGCTGTATACGTGTAATATTGGATGCAAAAAGCGCAATAATAATTCGCCCCTTTTTCCCTTCCATGATCCTTGACAAAGTATCACAGATCTCTTTGTCGGAAATAGTATATCCTTCCTTTTCCACATTCGTAGAATCGGAAAGCAGCGCAAGCACTCCTTCCTCTCCACACAGGGCAAACCGGTTAACATCAGTCAGCATGCCGCTGATAGAGTTGTGGCTTATTTTAAAATCACCAGTATGAACAATGAGCCCAAGGGGTGTATTGATTGCAAGGCCGACCCCGTCCACAACGCTGTGGCATACGCGGATGAATTCAATATCAAATACTCCGAGTCTAAGTTTTTCTCCTGGAAAAATTTCGTGCAATGCCGCAGATGAAAGAATATTTTTTTCTTCAAGCTTGTGGCGTACAAGTCCCAATGTAAAGGGAGTTCCGAAAACCGGAGCATTAATCTCTTTTAGCAGATAGGAAAGTGCTCCAATGTGATCTTCATGGGCATGGGTTAAAATAATACCTGCGACCGTGAGCTTGCTCTGTTTTAAATAATCCATATCAGGGATGACATAGTCGATGCCAAGCATATAGTCTTCAGGAAACATCAGGCCTGCATCCACTATAAAAAGCGTCTTTCCATATTCAAAAACCATCATGTTAAGGCCTATCTCACCCAGGCCTCCAAGAGGAATAATTTTAAGCGACACTATTTTTCCTTTTTTCCTTCATAAAATGATTGACATATGATGTTTCTAACTTTATCCATTAGATCGTCTTTAGTTTTTCTTGTATATTCAGTGGTTTCAATCGGCGGCAATATTTCAAGGGTCACATTTCCAGGCATGATTCTAAGGGAGCTTTTCGGCATAATCGACCATGTACCATGAAGTATGACAGGGATAATCGATACACCGGAATCAACGGTTAAAACAAATCCTCCCTTTTTAAAATCCCTGATTTTACCGTCAAGGCTTCTGGTCCCTTCGGGAAAAATTAAAACCGATGCTCCGTTTCTAATGGTTTCAGCCGCTTTTTCAAGGCTTTTAAATGCGGATTTCCGGTTGGAACGATCGATGCTGATATATCCGCACCCGCGCATGGCGCGACCGAAAAGCGGTATTTTAAAAAGCTCGGCCTTTGCCAGCCACCTGAATTGGGCTGGAATACACCCTATAAGTACAGGTATATCAAAGTTGCTCTGGTGGTTTGGCATGAAAATGTATGACTTTGAAGGATCGATATTGGAAATGCCTTTAACTGTGACCTTTATGCGACTTACAAAGAGAATCGATTTACCCCAGAATCTTCCAATGATATGGGGAGCATTCCCCTGCTTACTGAAGAAGGATGATATGATCGCAATCATTCCCAAAACAATGGTGGCAAATATGATCCATATAATAATAAACAGAGTTCGTACCATTTTATTAGAAAAATATTCTTGTTACTAAGAGACAAAGGCACAAAGATAAATTAAAAACAATTTTACTTTGTGCCTCAGTTCCTTTTTGACATTTTGGGTTTATCTGTTTTAGGTAATTATTTCAAGTTTATCGAATATGCCATCAACAAAACTTATAAGCCAGGTTAGCTGCTTTTGGGTTGCATAACTGATGCAGTCGCATCGTACTCTGCTTTTTGTACGAATAAGCAATTCACACACCAGCATATCGGGCTTAAGCTCAACTGCAAAATAAAAGGGCTGACAATCAACATGCCCTGCCTGAACATCTGTAAGGTTCTCCTCTTCAAGAGGGATCCAGTAAATACCATCTATATCAGAAGAATTGAAGTTTTCATCCAGATATACTATTAACTTTTTATTATCATCAGGCCTTAGCTCGTCAATGACATATTGTCTCATGATCTCTGTTGCTACCACAGATCTTTGAAAGTGACAAGATTAATGAACAAGAAAAATTCTTCCTGTTGACCACGAGGCTAAAATAGTTTAGATGTAAATCCAATATTTTAACAAAAAAGGAGTTCTTTATGTTCAGGCTTAAAAGGACCAAAAAGTTCTATCCGGTGATAGTTATATTGCTCGCTATCTTGATTGCAGCACCGGCAATAGCGGCTACAGCGAGTCTTTCTTCCGGTAAAAAGTTAGATCTTACTGCCCGCCAGGTAGATTTGCTAAAGGAGCAGGAAGGAATTTATTTTTTCCAATATTCGCCAAAAAGAATCATAAGTGGCAAACTGCAACATTGGGTATTTCTTGAACTTCCCGAAGAGCTTGGCGGCGGATTTCTTATCGGTAAACGTGAAAATGTCGAAGCCGCATTAAGCCATGTCGGCATTGGTGACGGCAACAGGGAGGTAGAAGCATTTGAAAGGACCGATACAACGTCATTCAGGGCTAAAAAGAAAGACTCCTTTGTAAAAACTCAATTCCTTTTAAGTACAGGTTACAGGACCGATGATCTTGACTGGAATATA
>CAJHXW010000371.1_pt1 | contig 17721 bp, 16 predicted proteins | sample 9198581 | NCBI WGS metagenome assembly CAJHXW01 (sample SAMEA7708328, study PRJEB35096) | sediment metagenome | biome: marine neritic benthic zone biome [ENVO:01000025]; feature: sediment [ENVO:00002007]; material: shallow marine sediment [ENVO:03000034] sea grass bed [ENVO_01000059] ...
CGATCACGGCAGGACTGAATTGAGCACCAAGCGATACCTCCACGATTCGTGGATGAGTACTAGAGCCCATCTTAAAAACAATCTTAGTGTCCATGGCGGCGTTGTACAACGGTTTAAAATGCTCACATACTAGGTGTATGCTCCGCTTTTTCACCGATCCACGCCTTGCCCTGAACTCTAACCTTATTTTTGATATAGGTTCTAGCTAAAATCAAACCGAGGTGTTTTATTTGAGAACATGGTTGCGCTGCTTGACCGGAATGCTCACCGCTGTGATGCACTGACGAACGTCAGACCTCCCGGCCTTTAGGGCAGAGAGGCTTTAGTCAAGCGTGCGGCTTAAAAAGAAAGGAGAAACAGCTAAACATGAAAGATAGCGTTAATACCGACATGTTCAGAACCGTATTCGATGCCATGCCTTTGCTGATCTTTGTGGTTGATGATGATGTAAGAATTCAAGAATACAATGCTACCGCTGCCGATTTTTTAACACTTCAGAGCTCAGCTATCCTTAAACGTCGCGGCGGCGAAGTGTTGAAATGCCTCCACGCTACCGAAGTGCCGGGAGGATGTGGTCGTGCACCGTTTTGCCAAAATTGTGTTATCAGGAATTCTGTGGATGAATCCTTCCGGGGAAGTCGTATTGTGCGACGGCGTACCAGAATGGAAGTGATCCGAGATGACAATAAACAGGAGATTTATGCCTTGATTTCAGTTTCTCCCCTTCTCTATGAACAAAGGCCGCTCGCGCTGCTGATGATAGAAGATATCAGTGAAATTGCCGAGATTAAACGCCTGATCCCTATTTGCTCTGTTTGTAAAAAAGTTCAGGACAAGAAAAAAACCTGGTTTCGTGTCGAAGCCTATTTCAAAGAACATTGGGACGTAGATTTTTCTCATGGGTTCTGTCCGGAATGCTATCAGATTGAGTTGGATAAATTGGAAGCAAGACAGAGCGACCAAAAAACACATTTCCCATATTTTTATAGGTGACACCATAGAGACACCCCTTTGATCAGGATCCGCATTTTTCCTTTTTCCTCTGTATTTGGCATATATGACATGTTGTGGTATATTTTCTCTCGATAAACAAGAGGGTTACCGCTACAAAATGACTTTTTAAAAACCAACTCTTATCCTTGGGAGGTTGATCGGCGCAGCCCATCCGGTCAAGTATCGTGATCTTTTAAGTATTTTGCCATCGTCGATTAAGCAGACAAGCGTTTCCCTGACGTTGCATAAACAAAATGTCAATATTTGTGCAAGACGTCATGAACAAAGGGTTTGTTACCATTCGAAATGTGGATGTGAAACGCCACCTCAGCAGACTTTTAAAATTTGTGCCTTTTTCGACATTTTGTTTACCCTGTCGGAAAATCCTGAAGCGCCCAGCATCGGCAGTATTAAGCATCCGCGGCCGCCAAGCCCGCTATAGCGAAACTTTACCCTTGATGTTTTAACGCTGAACACCTAAGTTTTTTTGCAACATTTGGGTTTATACAAGTGGCATCGACAAATTTGTCGGAATAAAATCTGTACCACCAACGTTTATATTAACAGAGACAGTATTGAATCATTGTAAGCAGGATGCCGGATGAAAAACCAGTTCAAAGATATCGCCCTTGCTCATTTTAATGCTCTTTATGGGTTCGCCCTCTCCATTACCGCGGATCCCAGGGACGCTGAAGACCTTGTCCAAGAGACGTACCTTAGAGCATTTCGAAAATTCGAGCAATTCGAGTTCGGAACCAGTTGTAAAGCCTGGATGTTCCGAATCATGCGAAATATCGCCATAGATCGTGTACGCAAAAAGGACCCATTGTGTGACACGGGATGTGACGATACCTCTGGTGAACTTGCCTGCATGCGGGTCGAAACCGATTATCTGGTATGCGCCATCGATCTCAAAAAAGCCTTTAGTGCTCTGGAACCCAAATATCGAATGATCGTTCTTCTCAAGGATATCGAAGGGTTTACCTATCAGGAGATCGCCGGAATACTTAATTTTCCAATTGGAACGGTCATGTCGAGATTGTACCGTGGGAGAAGAGTACTGAAATCAATTTTGTCCGATAAAAAAACACGTAAAATCAAAAAAAACATATTGGAGTTAAGGAAATGAAATCTTGCGCTGATATTGAAAAACTATTGTATCCTTACCTGGACGGGGAACTGGATGCGAAACAGAACCTGGATGTTGAAGCGCACATTCTGGATTGCCAGAAATGTTGCGATTTGCTCGATGAGGAAAAACGGTTTTTGTCCGTTATTAAAAATGGGTGTCTTCCAAAAGATGGACCGTCGGCGTTAAAGGCAAAACTAGAAAAAATGCTCAACAAAAAGCAGCGGCCTTTCATTCGCCTTTTTTCAAACCACCCTTTCAAAATGGCATTTGCCTCTGCATTGGCTGGAGTTCTCATCTTTCTTTTAACCGGTAAATTGCTTGACCTGGGATTGAATAGAACACCGCCATTTGTCAGGGCCTCGGTTGAAAACCATTTAGAGTATATCAAGGGAAATCTACCTTTGGAAATCGAAAGCCATGATCCTAAGGTGGTAGCATCATGGTTTAAAAAGAGAATCGATTTTATGCCGGACCTGCCGATCCTAAAAGACGACATGATCGTTCTTCTCGGCGGTCGATTGGCGAAATTCAAAGGAGAGAATGTGGCCCTGATTAGCTACAGAATAGAAAAATTGCCGGTAACCATGTTTGTCATCCGGGGAAATCCCGCAGCCTATGTGGAAAGTAGAGACTTTACTTTCCTGCAAGGAAGGCGATTTAATTTCTCAGGTCAACATGGGCTCAATACGATCTCCTGGAGCGATAGCGGCAATAACTTTGCCCTTATTTCCTTGTATCCGTCCCGAAATATTATGAGCTGTAAAGTCTGTCATGCCAGAGGCTCCGGTTTGTCTGATCTTAACGCGTTACTTGGAATCTGATCACTATGGGCAAAATCACCTTTCCGCTTATCTTCCAAAAAGATTCAGACCCCGATCCGGTCAGGCGAAAACTGCTTTCCGCGCTGGGATGGGGTTCGCTTACCATTGTTTGCGGAACCGTAACGATTTCAACCTTACGATTCATGTATCCCAGAGTTCTGTTTGAACCTCCGGCTTATTTTAATATTGGTTTCCCAGACCAATTCACTATCAGCGACCAGGTGGACAGCCATGGTGTTTCCATGGTGATTTTGAAATGGAAAAAATCCCACCGCACATGGATCGTGCTTGAAAAAGATAAAATGTATGCCATCTTTGCAAAATGCACCCATCTTGGATGCACCCCCAGTTGGTACGAAGATGACAGAACATTCAAATGCCCCTGCCATGGGAGCCAGTACTACAGCAATGGCGTCAATTTTTATGGGCCGGCTCCCCGGCCCATGGATCGATTCAAGATATCGATTGCCGAAGACGGTCAAATTGTTGTGGATACTAGTGTTTTGTTTACATACAAGGATTTTCACAATCCATATGCCCGGTTGAATCTTAAAAGCTTAATTCCCGTATAATGCTGATGCGCCCGAAAAAGTCGAGATTAGAAATATTTACCGCATTATATAGGACATAAAAGATCATAATAGACGCATATTGTGGAAAAAATCTTAAAATTAGACTTTTTGCGAAACCATCCATGTTGACAATGAACTAAAATGCCTAAACCGAAACAAAAAGATTTGTTAGATACCTTAAAAAAAGTCGTAACCGATTCTCGTGTGGTAAAGTCTGTTTTTCGTCACGGATACTCGGACACAGAAAAAAACCGGTCCATGCAAATTTTTTCCAACGTCTTTTTTCATCTTCACCCAGTAAGAATGAAAGAACATGGGTTTCGCATTCGGTTCACCTGGTGTATGGGGGGAATCACTTTTCTGCTTTTTCTGATCGAGCTGGTTACTGGCATCCTGTTGATGTTTTACTACCGTCCGGTTGTTGAATATGCCTATATGGACATTAAGTCCTTGATGATCGATGTGCCTTTTGGAAGGGTGCTTAGAAACATCCATCGTTGGGGGGCGCATCTGATGGTAATTACCGTTATGATGCACATGCTCAGGGTGTTTCTCACCGGATCATACAAGCCGCCAAGGGAGTTTAATTGGGTGATCGGCGTCATTTTGCTTATCTGCACCCTTTTACTCAGCTTCACCGGCTATTTGCTGCCCTGGGACCAATTGGCCTACTGGGCCATATCTGTGGGAACCAACATGGCTCGGGCCACACCGCTTCTTGGGCATGAAGGACCCTTTGCGATATTAGATAAATATCATGATGTCCGTTTTCTTCTGTTGGGCGGTAGTGAAGTCGGCCCAAGCGCTTTGCTCCGCTTTTATGTTTTTCATGTGATTTTACTCCCGGTGGTTGTCCTGATTTTTGCCGCTGTTCATTTCTGGCGTATTCGCAAAGACGGTGGTATCAGCGGGCCGCTTTGAGGCAAACAGTTGTATAGAGAGCCATGATTATACCCTGAACTGGATAATCGAACATGGTAAAAGAAAAAAAAATAGACTCTGAAGAGAAACGGCTGCGAATTCTGGCCATCGTCGAGGGGCTCTCCCCGGATAGAAGCAAAGCACCGGGTAAGGAGCGCTTTGTCTGGCCCGACTTGGTTTTCAAGGAACTTTTAGCTGTCATCGGAATCACTGTAGTGCTGATCATTTGGGCGCTATTGCTTGACGCTCCCTTAAGAGCACAGGCCGATCCCTCCTGGACCGAAAATCCCGCCAAGGCACCCTGGTATTTTTTAGGGCTTCAGGAACTGCTGGTCTATTTCGATCCCTGGTTGGCCGGTGTTGCTATTCCAACCGTGATTGTGTTGGGCCTAATGGCCATTCCCTATATTGATACCCGCAATCCTATTTCAGGACAATATCAGCTCTCTAAAAGGAAGAAAGCCTGCGGGATTTTTCTTTTTGGATTCTTTTTGTGGTTCGCCCTGATTATCGTCGGTACTTTTTTTCGAGGGCCGAGCTGGCATTTCTACTGGCCGTGGGAATCCTGGCTGGTGGAAAAGCACGCCGCAGAGGCCTTACACTCTCTGCCGGTTTTTGTGGGCGCCGCTTTTTTGGGACTCTATTTTATCGGGGGCATGATATTACCTGTCATCATCGATAAAGGTTTATTTAAACGGTTTGGAACCATCCGGTATCTGATCATCGTCTTTTTACTGCTTGCCATGCTTTTAGTTCTAATTAAGATCCTGTTGCGTTTGGCTTTCGGCATTAAATACATTCTTATAACCCCTTTTTTTAATATTTGATAAACATGAAACTCAAACCGGTTCAGTTATTATTACTCGTTTTTTTCGGCGGATGCCTTTTGGCTGCCACCGGATGGACCATCGCCGTTGAAATCGATCACCCGTGGAAGCGGTTCCAAACGAAATTTTCAGGGATCGAAAAAAAATTGCTATTTGAAAAGAAACGTCAGCTCGAAAATCAACAAAAGGGGGCTTCAGAAGCGGTACTAAAAAAACTGGACGCTCAGGCCCGGCTAATTAATCGGCAGATCAATTTAAATCAAAATCGAACCACAAAGATTGACCAGGTATGGATCGAAGATATCAAACACGCTGACCGTTGCATGACCTGCCACAGCGGTGTAGAAAAGACTGTGTTTGCACAATCCAGGGGCGTTTTTGGCAAACATCCTTCCGATTTTCTCAAAACACATCCCACCAAAAACTTTGGCTGCACCCTCTGCCATGACGGAGACGGTATGGGACTGACCATTTTGTCGGGCCATGGCAAAGCCGGCCACTGGAATCGCCCACTTTTTTCAGGTGAACTGGTGCAATCCTCTTGCCGAAGGTGTCATCCGTATAGTGAACGGATTCCCCAACACATTTCCTTTCCCCAGGCGCCTGTCTTGAGCCAGGGCAAGAATCTATATATTGCCAAAGGTTGCCGAGGGTGCCATGAACTGGCTCGATTCCAACGGCCAAGGAGTATTGCTCCGGTGCTTTCCCGTGTGGGTGAAAAAGTCAACGGTAATTGGCTGGCTATGTGGCTCAAAAGACCTAAAGACTATTTGCCGGATACGATTATGCCCTTTTTCGATCTGCCCCCTGAAGAGATCGAATCACTTAAAGCGTTTCTTCTTGATGGAAAAGGGAAAAATCTGGCCGTCGGTACAAATGGCAAACCTGCAAACTCGGCCAACGGCAAAAAATTGATTGATAAGATAGGATGTCTGGGATGCCATAAGGTAGCTGGCCGGGGAGGAACATTCGGACCGGATCTGTCCACGGTGGCGGGAAAAATAGATCCGCTCTGGCCGATATCATGGATTAAAAATCCGCTTTCATACGATCCGGAGACGGTGATGCCGAATTTTCGCCTGCAGGATGACCAAATTAGAGATATTGCAGAATATTTACTTACGCTGGGGAAGAAAGAAACGGCCGGTGGATCGGCTTTTAACCCCGATAAGATTGAACTAGGCAAAAAGCTATTCGGTCAAAGGGGCTGCACTGGATGCCACACCATGGAGAGGTTTGCTTTGGGATTTAAAAAGGCTCCAGAGCACACTGGGTTCGGCGATAAGCGCGTCGATGAACTCGATTTCGGTAACGTCACCGATATTCCCAGAACCCGGGCTGACTGGGTTCTGGCCAAAGAAAAATCCCCCCGGATCTTTTCCACCGAGGCCATTAAGTTGATTATGCCAAACTTTGAGCTTTCCGAACAGGAAGCCAAGGCCTTGCGGGTTTTTGTCTTAAGTTTTACCGAACAGAATCTGCCAGTTAAATACAAAAAAGCCTTTTGGAAACCCGATGATCCCTATCTGGCCGGTATGCGGACAGTAGAGACCTTTAATTGCATTGGCTGTCATAAAATCGGACTCGTCCAAAGGCCCTTGGAACTAACCGAAGATATAGCGGACAAGTACTTTTGGTCGGCCTCCAATTACGTCCTGGAAGATATCTCAATGAAAGGACAGAAACAGTACCAAAAGAGTCAGATATTAAGTGATCGTCAATTCAAAGCCCTTGTTGATCAACACCCTGAAACGGAAAATCTGTTATTTCGCAACCGCTGGTTTTTGGACATCGATTCGGTGGACTACCTGAACCTGGACATGGGGTTTAAAAGCATCAACACCTCCGGCATGGATGAGGGGCAAATACTTGCCAATTACAAAGACCTTAATTTCGGGCCTCCCATCCTTAACTACGAAGGCATCAAGGTGCAACCCAACTGGCTGTTTCAGTTTTTAAAATCACCGTATCTCATCCGACCGCTAACAAAGGCAACCATGCCTACCTTTAACCTGACAGAAGGTGAAATTGTGGATCTTGTCGGGTTTTTTCAAGCCAGAGACGATATCCATCATAATCCGTTTTTTAAAACACCTGAGCTGATACCTGCTGAAACCGGTATGGCTGAAAAGATTTTCAAGGTCTGCCTGCAATGTCATTACTTTGATCAAAAGCGTACCCAAAGCAAAGACCGCTTCGGCAACTTGAAGGGACCCAACCTGGCCGAGGTAAAAAGGAGGCTGCGGCCCGAATACATCAAAAGGTGGGTCAAGTTTCCCGAACTTGTCATTCCAGGAACACAGATGAAGAATTTTTTCTACTATTTCGACATTTATGTACGCTTCGAAAAACTGGAAAGAGACGAAACCGGATTTCCGGATATAGCACCAGAGAAAAAGATCGCCATGATGGCTCAATTTTTAATGAATCCTTTCATGGGGACGACTCTGGCAGCTAACCGGCAATGACGAACAAAAAAATATCAATAAGGAGGTAAACCGGATGCAGTTTGTTATGATTAAACGGTATGGGTATCTATTTGTTCTATGTGCGATTCTTTTTCTTTTTTTAAAATATCCATCCAATGCTGCCTCACAAGAGCCCGAGGCGCTTTATAAGCAAAAATGCCTCTCCTGTCATTCAGTCTCACAAACCAAGAAAGTCTCCATAAAGGACAGGGTATCCATCAAAGGTATGTCGCTGTGGTTTGCTGGAAGCAAATTCAAAAAAGAGTGGCTTGAAACATGGCTGGTGTCCCCTCAACCTATTTTCGGGGTCAAATGGGGCACCCTTGACAAAGGTACTTACGACCACCCGGTGGTTAACGCGTCTGAGGCTACGGCAATAACCGGCTATCTGATGACGATAGTCGATGAGAAAGTCAAACCGGACACGACCGATCCGCTCCCGAAATCACGTGGCAAACGCAGGTCTTTTCTGGGTCGATCGAGGCAACTGTTTGAAAAACACCAGGGGTGTTACGCCTGCCACCGCTATTTGAACCGTCGTCAACAGGAACTCGGAGGATTCAGTGGACCGTCCCTGGTTGAAGCCGACAAAAGGCTAAATGCTGACTGGGTCCACGCCTTTCTCAATAATCCCAGGCGATACTACCCCAACGGCACGTGCCCCATACCCGGAGACAAGGCCTTCAACAAATTCACCGACAAGAACAGATCCGCGCTGGCCACCTACATCACAAATATGGGGGCAAGATGATACAAAGGAGATTAATATGATGAGATGGATACCATTAACTAGTTTTTCAAACATGATGACGATTCTTATCTTTACTGGTTTTTTATGGCTGGGGTTGCCTTTTACAGTAAGTGCCGCCAGCAGCGGCAGCGACAAGGAACTTTACCTTTATTATTGCGCCCAGTGTCACGGCGTAAATGGCGACGGCAAGGGCGTAAATGCCACTGAAGACCTTCCCACGCAACCTAAAGACTTTACTTCTCCCAAGAATCTACCGGTATTTTCAGATCAGCAGATCATCAATACCGTTACCCATGGCGGTCCCAAAGAGCAACTTTCTTTTATCATGCCGTCCTGGGGAGATATTTTGTCCGACAAGGAAATCGACTTGTTAAGATCTCTGCTAAGAAAAATATGCAAATGCAAATACGATCCAAAAGCTGCGGCTGCAGCTGCCAAGGAAAAGGAAAAATAAATCACAATGCGTGTCGTGATGCAGACAACTATCAAACACCCAAAAAAAGAGCTTGTATCCTTTTCATCGTGCTTAAGAGCACGCAGCCCGCCTTGCCGGTCATAGCGACGTCCGCGCCGAAAGGTCTATATGGACCAAGATCTTAGATTTTAGTCAAGGAATAAAGTCGTTTCTCTATGTTATTGCTTGTCGGCCTTAGGCAGAGCTTCGCTGGATGACTACCACTTAAATCAATCCATCATTTATTAAGGTAAAGGAGGTTAAGAAATGAAACGAAAGGGAATGTGTATTTTGATTGGTCTGCTGGCCTTTTCTTTTGTCATAGGGACAGGAGTATATTACAGCATTGCAGGCGATCGCGAAGTCTTTATTGAAGTCCCTCTGGGTCTACCCGAGCTTATTGCACCCGAGGATAATCCCATGACTCTGGCAAAAATCGAATTGGGCAAGATGCTCTATTTTGATCCCAGACTGTCTATATCAGGACAGCTTTCCTGTGCAACTTGCCACGATCCGAGACTTGGATATTCCAATGCCTCATCCTTTGCCGTGGGTGAAAACCATGCCGTGGGAGGCATGAATTCTCCCACGGTCTTAAACAGCGCGTATTCCAAAACCATGTTCTGGGACGGCCGCGAAGCGAACTTAGAGGGCCAGGCCGGTGGACCCATGACTGCAAGCGTTGAAATGGCCGGCATTCCGGATGAAATTGTGCAGAATCTAAATAAGATTTTAGAGTACAGGGAGCTTTCTATGATGGCCTTCGGCGAATATCTCAGTTTCACCAATATCCGAAAGGCCATAGCGACTTTTGAAAGAACCATCCTTGCAGGCAACTCCCCCTTTGACCGGTATTACTATGGAAAGGAAAAAGGTGCTATATCCGATGCAGCCATGCGGGGAAAGAAGATCTTTGACGACCCCAACAAGGGCAACTGCAAAAAATGCCACACTTACACCAAAACCGACGGCTATTTTTCCGACAACCAGTTTCATAATGTGGGCATCGGTTATGATACGAAGAAAAAAGGCGAAAAGGATCCAGCCGGGCGCTATGGGGTTACCAAAAAACCGGCAGATAAAGGTCGGTTCAAAACTCCGACTCTTCGCAACGTCACCCAGACCGGGCCCTATTTTCATGACGGTCGAACCTATAGTCTCAAAGAAGCAGCGATTATCTGCCTAAACGGCATTCCCAACAAAAACCTCGACCCGGAATATAAGGTCAAGCGCAAGCTCACCGATAAGGAGCTCGACTATCTCGTAGAGTTTATGAAGGCGCTCGAAGGCGAATTGCCTCTTTTCGCCCTACCTGCAATTCCAGGGCTTTTAAGCAAGAACTAAACAGTTGTTAACTGTTCACGGGTTCTGGGTTCAGAAGTACGAAAGTTAACCCGGAACCCGGAACAGTTGGCAATTATCAATTAAGGAGCAAGGTTTGAAGTAAATGAGCAAAGTAAAATATCGACTGAAAAAGGCTGATATCAATTGGTGGAAGCAAAACATTGCATGCCTGGATGCTTGTCCCACCCACACCAACGTGCCAGACTATATCACTCTTATTGCTCAGGGAAAATTCCAAGAAGCATTTGATCTGAATCGGAAAGCCAACGTCTTTCCGGCCATTTTGGGCCGTATCTGCATGCACCCCTGTGAAAAGTTATGCCGACGTGGCCATATCGACGAGCCGGTGGCCATTTGTTCGCTTAAAAGGGCCGCCGCTGATCACAAGCCAAACATTGACAGATTCAATGCCCTCGGTATTTTCAGGAAACAACGGACTCTGGCTGTTGTGGGTGCTGGCCCGGCGGGACTGACCACAGCCGACGATCTTGCTCGCATCGGTTACAAGGTAACTGTATTTGAAGCCTTACCGGTAGTGGGCGGCATGTTAAATGTGGGCATTCCACCCTATCGTCTTGATCGGAATGTGATCCAGGCGGCGATCAAGGAACTGGAGCGACTCGGGGTAGAAATCCGATTGAACACACCTGTGGGTAAAGACGTTACCTTGGAGCAGTTGCAATCCCATTACGATGCCGTGTTGATTGCCGCCGGGGCCCACGAGGCCGTCAAATTGAACATTCCCGGAGAAGCATTAACGGGCGTTTTGCATGGCGTAACGTTTATGCGAAAAGTGAATCTTAAGGAAAACATTCTCCTCGGCCGACGGGTGGCAGTCATCGGCGGCGGCAACACTGCTGTCGACTGTGCTCGTTCAGCACGTTATCTAGGGGCAAAAGAAGTGACCATCATTTACCGGCGCACCCGGGATGAAATGCCGGTTTCCGTCGAGGAGTTGGAGGAAGCGGAAGAGGAAGGTGTAAACGTCGAGCTTCTGGTATCTCCTCTGCAGGTGATTGGCAACAAAGATGGGCAGGTCGTGGAGCTTCGCTGCATCCGTAACCGTTTAATTGAGCTGGAGGCCGGCGGTAGACCCCGCCCGGCCCCCATCGAAGGTTCCGAGTTTGTTCTGGAAGTAGATACTGTCCTTGCTGCCGTCAGCCAATCCCCGGACACCTCTTTTCTGTCTAATGTATTTTCACGCTCTAAATGGGATCGAGTCGAGGTAGACCCCACCAGCTTTATGACAAATGTAGAAGGTGTCTTTGCGGTCGGCGATTATATCACCGGACCACGTGATGTCATTTCAGTTATTGCCGATGCACACCGGGCATCGGTGTCCATCCATTGTTATTTGCAGGGACAGCTTGGGGCGGACAAAGAGAACGGACGCAGTTTGAAGACGGCCGAATTGCCCCACAGAGCCGGCAGCAACTACGATGAATTGCCCCGCCAAAAGATGCCGACCCTGCCTGCCAAAAAACGCAAAAAGATGGAAAAGGAGGTGCAGCTCGGTTTTAGTCCGATAATGGCAATAATGGAAGCGAAGCGCTGCCTGCGGTGTGATTATAACATCATCATTAACAGTGAGCGCTGCATCCTGTGCGCGGGTTGTGTTGATATCTGCCCCTATGGTTGTATACAAATGATCTCTCTGGACCAAATTGAAAGCGATGAAGCAGTGATAGACCTATCTCATGTCAAACAAGGAGCCGCTCTAATCTTGGACGAAACGTATTGCATTCGCTGCGGCCTTTGCATAGGCCGCTGCCCCACAGGGGCCATTGAGATGGAACGTTTCGAGATTTTGTCTCCAGTTTACTATTAAAATCCAATTTCAATACATCATAAGAAACTATTACAATTCAGAAGTTCAAGGATTCACCCTCCTAAATCCCCTGTGACACTATCTATTGTTTGCGGCTAAAACCGCTTTAACCGAATTAGAAAGATATGGCGGAGGCCGTTTGAAACCTTTCTGTTGTGAAGGATAACTACAAAGATACGGTGGTTGAGAAGGGTCTTTGAAAATTATCAATTCATCGACTCCCTTACTCTGACAGATATGAACTATATTGGGACAGGCATGAATGGTGTAATCATTCACTGTTAAAATAACAGCCAGCAATTCTTTTGAGTGCTGAAGGACATTGATTTTCCTATCTAAAACCTTTTGAAAATCATCTAAGGCATCAATCTTTTCAATAACTTGTTTTTTAAATAGAATTTTGATTTTTTTCTGCAAATGGCGGATTTCAGAGCGAGATACCGGCCAATAATATTGAAACATATCAAGCAGGCTCATTTCCAAACGGCACAAAATTAATTCCGGCATCCCGATCTGAAAATACTCCTTACCTGGGAGACGGTTTTTAATTCTCTTTGCTTTTTCAAGCATCGGTTTGGGAAGCGGTTGATCAAGATTGTAAATATGGATACATACGAGTTCTTTATCGAAATAATCCTTGCCTTTAAATCCCATAAGGGTTGCCGGAAGTACAATCGCTAAAAAATGCAGCATCTCACGTCTTGAAAGATATTCCATTTTTCATCTCTGACTGCTAATAAACCTCAAATATAGTTTTTATTTTACTTTTTTCCCATAGACCGGTTGTCAAAAAAGAATTCTTCCAACGTACTATCATTAAATTACATGTTTAATTGGTGCAATGAAGAGCATCCCATAAGTTATTTGCCTAAAGAAGCCAACCGCTTAATTCGAGTCCCTTCAAAAAATACAAGTTGATAGTGAATCCACCTTTGCAAAATGCATGATCTTTTCCTCTCAAAAAGATGAGTTTTCAAGTCGTGCTTTAGCTCATATTTGGTGCACAAATATCGCACAATACCAATATATTGAGAGAGAACCAACTATCACCAAGCTCGTGATATCACATTATCCGGCGATATCACAACAATTTTTAGGCTTTAAAAAAGCTTTCATTTGTCGGAAATAGTACGGGTTGATACCAGATCAGCATCGGCTACAATTATGAGTGATATCAATTGCTGGGTCATGAGGTCCAGATATCAGTTGATTCATTTTATTTGATTTGTTAGAAATATTTTTTAAGCGTATCATCTATCTAACATAGTAAAACTTTGCAGGATAATAACCTATCGCTACCAATTATCCTAAGGTGAGGGAAGACAAGAATGAAACATCAAGAAGGTTATTTTACAGGTGTTCGCAATACCAACATTTATTATCAATACTGGTTACCAGAAGTTGAGCCTAAAGCCATACTCGTAGTTGTTCATGGATTGGCAGAGCACAGCGGGCGGTATATGAATGTTGTTAACTCCCTCGTTCCATCGGGCTGTGCTGTGTGTGGGATTGATCATATTGGGCACGGAAAATCAGACGGTGGGAAAGTGTACGTGGAACAGTTCAACGATTACACAAAAACCCTCAATAAATATGTTGACATGATGCGTGAAAGGCTGCCTGAAAAACCAATATTTTTAATCGGACATAGTATGGGAGGATTGATTAGTGCAGCCTACTTGCTGGAGTATCAGGATGAATTATCGGGAGCTGTTCTTTCTGGACCAAGCATCAAAGTACCTGACAATATCTCGCAAGCCACCATTTTTTTAGGAAAGATGCTTTCAATCATCATGCCCAGGGCTGGAATCGTTCAATTGGATGCAGAAGGCATATGTCGTGACCCCTCAGTGGTACATGAATATATCAATGATCCTTTGGTGTATAAAGGAAAAATTACCGCGCGACTTGGTGCAGAACTTCTTAAGGTAATGCAGCGTGTAACAGATCAAGCATCAAAGATACGGTTGCCGATAATGATTGTGCAAGGAAGTGATGATAAATTGGTTGATCCGAGTGGAGCCCGATTATTTTATGATTTAGTAAGTTCAAAGGATAAAACCATAAAAATGTATAATGGTTTTTACCATGAAGTCTTCAATGAACCGGAACATGAGCAGGTATTGAATAATGTCAAAACATGGATAGACGCTCATCTATGAGTAACGTAGAGCGCACGAACCTTACATGCAGCCGACCGCTGCTACGGAGCGCGGCTAAACGTGTTACTATAGGAAAATTCAATTTAAAAATAACGGTAGTGATGGAAGGGATCAATCCGTGAACATCTCAAATTCTTTTCACCCGATGCTGCCATTAAGACCCGCCGGTATCCAAACCATGCTGGCCAGCAGCAAATTGCGTACATGGGGCGCCAACCGCATGAGTAAAGCTGCGCGGGACATCATTTTTGAAACCCCGGATGGTGTCAAACTTCTGGGATCTTATTCTCAGCATGATGCGCCCCTTGCCAAAGGGCTGGTGATACTTCTTCACGGCTGGGAAGGTAGTGTTGATTCAACCTATATTTTGTGTACCGGAAGAACCCTTTTTCGGAACGGCTATAATATCCTCAGGATAAACTTCAGAGACCATGGCGAGAGCCATCATTTGAACGAAGGTATTTTTTATGCCGTACTGCTGGAAGAAGTGTTTCAAGCCGTAAAACAGGCGACGCAGCTGACAGACGAACTGCCGGTTTTTTTAGCGGGCTTTTCACTGGGCGGGAATTTTGTCTTACGGATCTTGCAACGATGTATTGATCATCCTATCGCGAGCCTGCATCATGCCGTGGCGATCAGCCCGGTACTCGATCCTGAAAAAGCGACTTTCAAAACTGATCAAACTTTTTTAATACGACGCTATTTTCTAAAGAAATGGTTCGGTTCCCTGAAAAAAAAGCAGCAGCTATTCCCCAAATTATATGATTTTAGCAAAGTATTTACATTAAACACGGTTGCAACAGTAACCGACGTAATGCTGCATGATTACAGTGATTATGGATCTTCAAAAGATTATTTCAGACAATATTCCGTTGTAAAAGGAGCCATTAAAGACATCACGATTCCCACCACCATCATAACATCTGCAGATGATCCTATTATTCCCGTGGAAGACTTCTACCAGCTTAAAACCAATGATCTTACAACCTTGGTTATTCAACCCTATGGCGGACACAATGGATTCATAGACGGATTATATCTGCAAGGCTGGTACGAACAGCAGATGATCATAATTTTTGATGAAGTCGTTCGGGACAGCAGCGTGTCGTTGGTTTAAGATATAGAGGGATAAAACGCCTAACTTCTGTGGTATGAATAAGGATGAGGATGCGCGGGAAAATACTCTTAAGGTGTTGAGCCCGTTGTTGTGAGGAATCAATTGAAAAACAAATGAGAACATCTACTTAAGCATTTAACTTTTAATCATTTAAAGGGTTGTAAACCTCAAGGAGATAACACCATATGAGACAATTGATTATTGACGAAAACAAGTGCAAAAAAGACGGTATCTGTGAAGGCGAATGCCCCATTGCGATCATCAAACTCAAAGACGGCAACGGATTCCCGGAGATGGTTCCCGGGGGCGAGGAGATGTGCCTGGTGTGCGGACATTGTGTGGCGGTATGCCCCCACGGTGCATTGAGCCATGACCAGATTCAAACCGGGGATTGCCCGGTCATCGATAAAAATCTGGTAATCGACGAACATCAGGCGGTGCAATTCCTCAGGTCTCGCCGCTCCATCCGTTTTTTCAAAGATGAATCGCCTGATAAAGCAACACTCCAGCGTCTGATCGAAATTGCCCGATACGCTCCTACAGCCGGTAACTCTCAGTTGGTAGAGTGGCTGGTCCTGACCGATCGGGCCAAAATCAAAGAGGTGGCTCAGATGACAGTGGATTGGATGCGCGACGTATTGGAAAAAGACCCACAATCCGCTGCACCTTACATCCCGATTATTATCGGGGCTTGGGACATGGGATTTGACGCGGTTCTTCGGGATGTCCCTGTGCTGGTTGTTGCCTCAGCTCCTGAAGAGGCCAGCAGCGGCATGGTGGATGTGACCCTGGCACTTTCCTACTTTGAACTGGCTGCTCCTAAATTGGGGCTGGGCACCTGCTGGGCAGGTCTGTTAGAGGGAGCTCTCCGATCCTCTTCAGATATTAGAAAGGCGGTGGGACTTCCCAAAGGGCATCCATATCATTATCCCTTGATGGTTGGTTATCCCAAAGGCAAGTATTACCGGCTTCCTGAACGAAAAGTGCCGAAGATCACCTGGAAGTAATCACTGTTGTTCATTGTTTAACGCCATCAATACCATCAACCTGATTGGACCTAAACCAAGCGGCTCTAAGTTGAGGATTTAAAGATTGCAACCCAGTGCTACGAGATCGTTGCTCTTATTATTTCTTTTTGCATTCTTCAATGCATTCCTCGTAGGTGGCCTCACAGGCAGCCTCTTTAAGATCATTTTTTTCGGCTTTTTCTTTACACTCTTTTAAAGCCGTTTCACATGCAAGTTTGCAGGCAGCCCTTTTTGGTGAAAAACCCATATAAAAAACTGAGCTAAGGAAAATCGCGAGAATAAAAAGTACATAAAAACCTTTTTTCATGATGTTCTCCTTTTTTTTAGTTGTTGATTGTTTGTTATTGTCCATCCTCCTGGTAGACATTTTCGGAACGAAACACTTTTAAAGATTGGTTTATAATTTACGGTTATAGTCATTCTCATAAATATGTTCCGTTTTAAATGAAGAAACTGTTTGAGTGTATTTAAGATCGTTAAGAAAGAACTTGTGTAACCTATTGCCAATTGGTTAGTATTATTTCTGGTACTTCAATCAATTATAATATGCTCGGTCTGTTCTTTCTTTACGATCTCTTATATGCGAGTTTTCATCGTTTAAAACGGAACATATTTATGAAAAACAGTATATCATTTGAGTATCACAAGCTTTTATGGATTTCAGATGTGCAACCACGTTTTACAAAACGAAATATAGATCGGTTGAAAATAACTTTCAACAATTGTCATACATTTTTATTATCTCGCCAGTTCCTTTTCCTTCAACACTTTTCACATAACCATTTATTACTTTATGCATGGGTATGGGATTATGACCGGGGAAATATGCCTCATATTTATCTACTGCATCCTCAACCAGACCCGATGACACGACATTAATTCTGATTCCATTTCCCAATTCTAAGGCTGCTGCTTTGACAAAACTGTGAATTCCACCATTGACCATAGCGGCACTTGTGGTTAACATCACCGGATGATCAGCTAGTATTCCCGTAGTAAGGGTAAAAGAGCCACCGGCATTCAGATAATTCTGCCCAATTCTTACAAGATTCACTTGCCCCATTAACTGGCTTTTCAATCCGATATAAAAGTCTTCCTCAGTCATCGAATCAAAGGGTGCCCATTTAGCCTCGCCAGCGATGCAAACCACTGCATCGATGTTTTCAACGGATTCAAACATGGCTTCAATAGATTTGCTATTGGCAATATCTACTATTATATCGCCGGAATTTCTTCCGCCAATCATGATTTCGTGTTTCTTTGACAAATGATCGTTAACCTTTTTACCAATTGTACCTTTTCC
>CAJHXW010000436.1_pt1 | contig 17707 bp, 16 predicted proteins | sample 9198581 | NCBI WGS metagenome assembly CAJHXW01 (sample SAMEA7708328, study PRJEB35096) | sediment metagenome | biome: marine neritic benthic zone biome [ENVO:01000025]; feature: sediment [ENVO:00002007]; material: shallow marine sediment [ENVO:03000034] sea grass bed [ENVO_01000059] ...
CAACCAATGACCGTAAAGCTCCTTTGATTTAATTGCAAACAACCGATTAACGTTGCAAAGCTTTTGTGATATCAGGTTCATTGAATAGTCCTTCCAGCTTTTTCTTGAACGCTTGGGGCACTTTTTTTCTGGTCCCCGTGAGTATATTAAAACCTCCAGAGCCAAGATTTTCGTCACCGGAGATCTGCTTTTCTGCCAGCAGTTTGCCTTTGGTATCAAACACCGTAAGGTTAAGGGAATATTCCAATCGAACATTGCTATAAGTATCACTCTTCCATTGTTTTATCTCGAAATGGATCAGTTTTTCAGCCCCGGTATCAGCCAGTTTTTTTCGCACTTGCTTTTTAGGTTCTGTGGCTGCGACGGTTACAGGAATGGTTTTAAATCCTTTTTTGTTCAGTGCGCCGGTAATGACATCGCCCATGTCATCGGCCAATGGACGTCTGCTTGCTGTAACCATGTATATTGGATTTCCAAAAGTGCCTCTTATGACACCTACCACAATTGGTTTAGTCTTACCGGAAACAACATAACTGCGCTGGTCCTGGGATGCCACTGCCACTGAGCCATTACCTGCAGGATACAATTCCGGCTTTACCCTGGCAAGGTTGTAAGTATATTTAATACAACCACTTGCCATAAGCATAGCGGCCAGTACAAATACAAATTTTACCAGATTTTTCATTTTAATCCCTTTCATCTGTTGGTTGAAAAACAGATTTGATTCTTTACTCTCTAACAATATTTGTCAAGGATGTAAATGCGACACCCATCTTCACGATTCTTGCGCTGGTCATTATCTTTTCATCTGCAGGTGATTCGCACCGTCTGTTTTATTGGCGCTTCATCATTCGGATACCCACCATTTGGGACACATTAGCAACCATACTGGCGTTTTGGCGTCTTTGACAATAATTATCCCTTCCCATCTTTAAAAACAGCTTTGAGCCGTTGAAGTTCGGTTTCGGCGTCTTCGATCATTTCGCCAACAATCCCTTTTAAAGGCAATACCTTGTCGACCAGTCCTACCGATTGCCCGGCCATAAGGCTTCCCTTTGTTACATCTCCGTCAACAACGGCATCGCGCAGAGCGCCCATCCAGAAACGTTCCACTGCGTATTGGGCCTCTTTGCGGTCGATCAAATCGTTATCCAGCTTGTGCAGCAGTTCGAGTTGCAGCTTGCCAAATTCAATGACGCCTTCATTTTTAAGCGCGCGGACCGGAATGACCGGCAGGCGGCTGTCAAACTGGGGCGTGGCCATGGCATCTCTTGCTCTAGCCAGTTTAAATACCTCTTTGAATTTAGGATGGACCTGGCATTCTTCACACATCACGAACCGTGTCCCCATCTGGACGCCTGCGGCCCCCATCATCAGCAAATGAGCCATCATGCGACCGGTGGCGATCCCGCCGGCAATAAAAATCGGGACGCTGTCCACTTTAAATAGAATCTGCTGAATCAGTATCGAAAGGGCCACCGGACCGATATGCCCCCCGGCCTCGGAACCTTCCAGCATGAGGGCATCCGCACCCCGGTCGATCAAGCTCAGCGCCAGTGGCGCCGTGGACGCAAAACAGATCACCTTGGCACCACAGCTTTTCGCCTGCGAAATTTCTTTTTTTTTGGGGATACCGCCTGCAAAGGTGACGATTTTACATCCCATGTCGCAGACAAGATCCAAGTGATCTTTGTAGCCCGGCGCCAGGGTAATGATATTCACCCCGAAGGGGGCATCGGTCATCTTGCGTGTCTCATTAATTTGATCTTTTAAAATCCCCACAGGTGCATTTCCACCGGCCAGCAAACCGAAAGCACCGGCGTTGCCGACAGCGGCGACCAGGCTGGGTTCGCTGACCCAAGTCATGGCACCACACATGATCGGATAGCGACAGCTTAAAAATTTTTGTCCCCGTTTAAGAAAATGATCGATTAGCATGGGTAACTCCAAAAAGCATTTTGATAAACACCGTTATTGAAAGTAAACAAATTGAGTTGGTTTTACAGTTTTAATATATTGTATTACATGCTCACCAGTGCGGGATCAAGAAAAAATCAATATGCAGATCTGGATTGCGGGTCAGAAAAAGCATTATTTGAACTTATGGGGCAGACAAATCAATCATCCAATGGACATCTCTTATGTTGCTTTTTCCTTGAGGTATGAGGAATAAACGTAGAGTTTACCCTGAGCTTACCAAGGGGTTATCCTGAGTTTGCCGAAGGAATCAGGTAAAAAGTAAATTTACCCTCATTGGCGTAAAGTAAAAAAGGAGAGAAACCCTAAAATGCCACCTTTATACTGTTTGTCATAAATATCTAGGCGAGGGACGCTTAACAGCCGGGTAAATATGATATTCATTTGGGCATCCTGAAGTTTTTCCAAAGCTAATAGAGCATCCGGCAAAATGGTGTTATGGGTTGGAGCTTTTTCCGGGTTGCCGTTTTACATATCCCTGGTTTCTTTCATGGTAGTAAGGACGTCAATGTACTCCTGTTGTCCCTGAATAAGCCTGCTCAAGTCGATCAGTATTCCTGCGATCTGAGCCAGTGCCTGAACAAAATTGACGTCTTCCAGCGTAAATTCCCAGTGTTCAGAGGTATAAACCCGCATGGCACCAATTATCTGGCCCCGGACATAAATCGGTACCGATAGAATGGATGCAATCCCCTCGCTTTTCGCGGCTTCTGCATACTGGATTCTTGGATCGTCCGTGACATCATAGATGGCAACCGGTCCTTCGGTGAGGGATTTGGCAATGGAACGTAACGAACTGATCGGACCCTTGTTCAGATATTCATCACTGAGTCCGCAGGATGCCGCAACCTCCAGTTGATTGCTCTTGTGATTGATCAGAAAGAGGGCGCTGCCTTTGATGCCCAATGTATCTCGGACGGATTCGACCGTTATCTGGATGACCTTTTCATGATCCCTTGACAGGGACATGGCTTTGGTTACTTTGAGCAGTGTTTCGTAGTTAATGATCTGTCGTTTCATTTTACCTCCTTTCATGTAATCCGGGTTATAAGAATTCCCTTTTTGAAATCAATATAAGGAAAAATTTAAAATTCTGATCTATAACCGGTTAAATCCCTATATGTGGTGGAGTATAAAAAACCAACGACAATTTTCATTAGTATACAGGCGAGTGTGATTAAGATACCTTAAAGTGGCTTTTTTGTCAAGACGGGATTTTAGTGATTTTAGGAGAGTCTCTTTGAATCTTTAAACTGGATAAGAAGTGGCTGAAAGCCAACGCCATGGGTCACACCGAATAAACGTAAAGTTCATCCCGAGCTTACCGAAAGACAAAAAAGGAAAAAACACCGAATGACTCCCAGCAAAGACCGCAGGTGAAGCAGGCCTTGAAAGTATGTTTAATTCCAACGAAATAAAATGTTTAAAAAACCATGCTTTATGCCTGACTGGAGGGATATAGGATGTCGATCACATGAGGCAACTTGACTTAGCTCGGCTTCAGAAAATCCGTTAGATTAATAACTTTGTCGCTTTTTTTAATGGATCCCTTCATGCTTTCCCATGACCCTCTCACCTTTGCCTTTCTCATTTCGCTGATAGCGGTCTGAATATCAGGACTATTGTCCACAAGTTCCCGGATCTGTTTATCCACTTCTTGCCAGCTCTCTTCAAGAGTTTCGGTGTCCATTGTAAATTCTCCTATGTACGACAGCAATTTGCATAGATGAGCCATAAGACCGAAATGGTTGGCGCCCTGCAGGTAAAACGGACAGTGGCACCACAGGCTGATGCAATGGAATCCCCTTTTGGATCCTTGTGACTGTACGATGGAATGGATGGCACTGGGGCCCTGATAATTGATGGGAATCACACTTTTCTCTTTTAGTCTGGAAAACAACTCCGGGTCCGAGACGATTCCCGATATAATTCGGTCCGAATGGAGAACGTTGTCATACATGCTCCCCAAGGTAATAATCGTCTTGATACCCTTCTCTTCGCAAAGGGAAAACAGCTCGTCGGCAAAATTAGACCATCTCAAATCCGGTTCATCGGCAATTAAAATAACCAGATCCCTCTCGCCCAATCCTGTCCTTGCAGCATAAAAAGCACCACCGGGTGTTGAAAATTCTTTTAAAAGGCCGTCTTCTATCTTAACCCTGGGACGGTTTTCATCGTAGCGGTAAAAATGATCCGGGTCAATCCTGGCAAACATTTCAGCATTCAAGCAACGAACCATGTAAGAGGCCACGCCCATTGAAACGTTAAGTGCATTTCCCCAACCGTTAAAACCTGCAATAAGAAGTGGCTGGTCCAACTCGACTATTTTTTCAATATTAATCCCCTGTTCACCCATATTTTTATTTTTGTCATTCATGCCGGAGAATGTCAAGGTGGCTTTTGCTGCAAAAAGCATTGGTGGACGTTTGTCTATTTTGCCAGGAATGAGTTGTTTGGTGTAGATGAAACTTTTTACGACGCCATCAAAAATGATTCAATAAACTTTGCTACCTCGTTTTTCCCCCTGTATATACCAAAATGCCCTTCGCACAATATGTCAGCTTCAAGAGATAAAAGCAGTTTGAGGGATTTTAAGTAGTCTTTCTTATTGGACAGGAAGCTTGAATCAAGAGGGCCGTGCACATCCTGTGCAAAGAGGACTTTTTTACCTTCGGACTCGGTCAAATAAACCACCGATCCAGGAGAATGCCCCGGGGCATGGATGGCCTCAATATTTCTACCGCCCAAATTAATCATTTCTTTCGAGCCGGTTAATTTCCTGTCAATGGAAAATGGCTTAAGGCTTGATCCATACCAATTTGCAGCAGTTACCGTATCATTTCCCTGTTCAAGATATTTAGCGTCAAGTTCATGAGCGATAACTTGGCATTGGAATTCGTCTTTTACGGCCTCAGCTCCACCGGTGTGATCAAAATGGCAATGGGTAATTAAAAGATAGTCGATTTGTCGTGAACGGATACCGCATGCTTTAATGTTGTTTATGACTTTATCCAGACTTCGACCACAGCCTGCGTCAACCACAGCGGCATGCTTTCCAAAAACGATCAGATAGATGGCTGCATCTTCAGGTGAAGAAAATCCACTCCCGCCCACCTGATATATTTCATCGGTAATCTTCAGATTATTTATCCTTTAAAAACGCTTGCCGTTTTCACTATATCACATGTCCAAAAATAAAAGAGAAACACCCCATGCATACCAGCAAAGACTACAGGCAAAGTGCGTTTAAAATTTGGATCAAACTTTTATTAATATGATATTAAGAAGTTATAAATTGGTTTTTTCTTCCAGCATTCTGCCAATTATTTCTTTTAACAGCTTTCCAGCAACCACCGATGTCATGTCGAGGGGGTCTTGCTCTGGATTGTATTCCACCAGGTCAGCACCAATTAATTTCCCTTTTAAGTTCTGAATGATTCCCAAAACTTCCCGGGTACTCATACCACCGGGTTCTGGATGCGAAACTCCGGAAGCAAAGGCCGGATCAAGACAATCCATATCCAGTGAAAGGTATACCGGCCCATCAAACATCATTTCGCTTGCCCGGTCGATCTCTCTCATCTCAATAATCTCTACTCCGAACCTTTTGGCTTGCTCCCGGTGGTGGCCGGTCAATGTTCTAACGCCCACTTGCACCAATCTATTCACCAGATTCTCTTCCATGATTCGGGCAAACGGACAAGCATGAGAATGACGATTATCATATAGTTCATCGTAAAGATCAGGGTGTGCATCCAAATGCAAAATGCTTAGTTTATTATACTTTTTTCCATATGCCCGGATGATGGGATATGTAATCGAGTGGTCACCCCCTAGGGAAATCACCCGTACCTTTTTATTCAACAATTCATTTATTTTGCTTTCAATCTGCTCAAATGCCTTCTTTCGATTTTTAAAGTGTAAATCATCTAAAATCTGCCACCCGGACATTGGCCCCAGGTCAATCGATTTTTCGGTCCACATGTTAGTGGATTTACTAAATAACGCTTCCCTAATTTGATGGGGAGCAAATGCTGCCCCTCGTCGAAATGATGAATTTTCGTCAAACGGTACGCCTAACACCGCTATATCTCCAGGAGTTAACTTTTTTCCCTCAATATTGAAGTGGCTCATATTATCCTTCGCTTCTCCTTTTCATTATTGAATATCGGTGTGGAAATCTATCAATTAAGGTCGGGTATTTATTAGAACACAAATGACAAGAAAAAGGTAGCGATATTTTTCTTGTCTGATTTTCTTGACCTGAACCTTTAGTTCTGAGATAATTTAAAAAACTTGCGAACCTGAAAATAAGGAATTTATTATGAAATTTACCATTGACCATTTTAATATTAATGTACTCAACCTTGAAAAAAGCCTGGCCTTCTACAACAAAGCCCTTGGTCTAAAGGAAGAGAAACGTAAAACCGCTGATGACGGCAGCTATATCATTGTTTTTTTAGGGGACGGCACTACGGCCAACAAACTGGAATTGACCTGGCTCAAATCACAGGAAAAGCCCTATAATCTGGGAGACGAAGAATTCCACATTGCCTTTAGAACGCCTGATTTTGATGCCGCATATGCCCATCACAAAGAAATGGACTGCATCTGCTATGAAAATAAGGAGATGGGCATTTATTTCATTAATGACCCGGATGGGTACTGGCTTGAAGTGGTGCCAGTGCGATAGTCGATCGCAACAATCAGTGGTAGGGTGAGTTTACTCTGAGCTTGCCGAAGAGTTCACCTTCTGCCGAAGGCTAAAAAGGAGAAACTCCCCGACCCCTCATCTTTTTGGAATGTTAAATTATTTTAAAACACCTACTTTGTGTCTGGCAGAAAGTATATAGGATATCCCGGCCCCAAGGGGTGAAAATTTACTTATCCAATCCCTCAATAAATGCAAGTACGTTCCCTCCCAGCACCTCATGATTGTACCCGCCTTCCAAAATGCCGTAGCACCCCCCATGATTGCGTGCGGCTGCCTCATGAACCCACCTTCCCATGGTGCGGTAATCGGCTGTGGAGAGCAGCCCGCCCCAGTCCTGGGCGTGATTATCGAATCCGGCGGAAACAGCAATGACATCCGCAGTGGTGGCATCTAAAGCCTGTTTAACTTCCTCTAAATAGGCCTGGCGATCGTAAGATTCGGGATTTAGGATATCGATCCATGGTTCACTGCCTAGGATGTTGACATTACCATCACCATAATGAAGATCGAAATCCAGAACGAACGCCGTTTCCATTCGGCCTTTGGATTTAAGCCGATACAGAGACACGGCCATGTTGTTGAAATAGCAAAATCCCCAGTTGCTGTCAGCCGATGCATGATGCCCGGGTGGGCGTATCAGGGCAAAACTTGGCTCACTCATTCCTGTTTCAGCTGCGCAAATGGCCCCTCCTGCGGCCAGGGCGGCAATATCATACAGGCCCCGGTTTCGGATACTTTCGATGTGGCTCTCGGGATGGGGGACCTGCAGATCACTTTCCGTTGCCGGGGCAAAAGAGAGGATATCCACATGGGGGGCGATGGCATTGACAATCGCCTCCATTCTGCCGGCAGCAGCTGCAGGGTCGCCAGTGTATACGGAATAAAAATCCGGGTGAAAATAGACTTTCATACCTCATCTCCTTGTTTTTTTGCTTCACGCCGTCAGCAAGATGTGAGACCACAGCGTTACTATACTGTTTCCCATAAATATATTCCGTTTTAAACGATGAAAAACTCGTATATAAGAGATCGTAAAGAAAGAACAGACCAAGCATATTATAATTGATTTATGTATCAGAAATAATACTAACAAATTGGCAATATGGCACACAAGTTCTTTCTTAACGATCTCTAATACACTCAGACAGTTTCCTCATTTAAAACGGAACATATTTATGAGAATTACTATAAAAAGCATCAAGAGTCGGTTCCGCTGTATTTAAGCCATTCAAATTTCAAAACCCAACCCCCGGTTAAAGTTTTGGTCTGAATCTGCCGATAACATATATAAAGGAATAAGCGAGATATTCAATTGACGAATTCATTAAACAAGGGGGTGTAAAAAATATGTTAGAGAAGTTATCCTTCAATTCAGCCCTTATTTTTGTCTTCATAATCGGTATATTGGCATTTACCCTGATCATGATAGGACAGAAATTAAGGGACCAGTATCGAAGAGCCCGCTGCAGGGCTGTGGTAACATAATACGCGCATACGCGAACTTTCTTAAAAGGCGGGTTCTTACTTGTTTAACCACCTTTGTACGGTTTAAAAGCGCTCATTTAGTGGGAACATTTGCTTAACGGCTCTTTCCTTTCTTATGTACACCTTCACATTCAATTCGCCAACACCGTGCCATATGCCTTTTGTATCAAAAGGCCGAAGATAATATCAAGTGATAACTGCTAACCAAGCCTTGATCCCACTGCTATGGGTGATTGGATTTCATAATTCACCAGCTCTATCATCCATATAACGGGAAAGTACATACAGGCCATCCGGTGTAAAAGATTTGATATCTTTTAGTCTCATTATTTCTTCTAGGGTGTAGTAATCCCCGCTTTCCACTTCCTCTTTCTGAAGCACAATTTTACCGTCATATACACAGCTGAAAACTCGTCCCCACACCCGGCACTGACTATCCTGATGAAAAAAATCGAATCGTTTCGACAGGGAAACATTTTTTGCACCTATTTCTTCAGCCAGTTCTCTTTGGGCTGATTCTTCATATGTTTCACCTGCAAGAACAACACCTCCTGTGGCAATGTCATAATAACCCGGATATACATCTTTGCTTTGCGTTCGTTTTTGCACAAAGATCTTATTGTGTGAATTAAAGACCAGTATGTAGCATGCTCTGTGAGGAAGATTTTGTGAACGCATCACAGATCGGGGAAGAGAGTCTATGATATTATTCTTTTCATCAACAATCGCGACAATTTCATCTCTGGAATTCATCTATTCTATCCTCTCAAACCGCTTCTCCTGGAGGTTTTTATTGTTTTGTCCTCGTCCAACATCCTGCCGTTTATGACAGTATAAATACCGCCAGTGAGGTGCACCTTCACATTCAATTCGCCAGGGACGTTTTTTGCGCCTTTTGTATCAAAAAGCCGAAGGTAATATCAAGTGATAATCACTCAGCAATCCCTGATCCCATTGAAAAACTTTTTCATAAATGTTTCGGATTTTAACTTATACATTTTTTCACAATATATTGATATATGTTGTTGACACACTACAATATGTTGTTATAGGGATGCTTTAAATAATAAAGGATTAATTGGGGAAATAGCTTTTCAAGGAACACTATTTTCAATTTTAATCACCTATCGTATGGAATACACGAGTATAAACATAGGGTTTATTTCAACCCGGTTTTCAGGTACGGACGGCGTTACTTTAGAAGCAAGTAAGTGGGCGGAGGTTCTTACAAAAAACGGACACAATTGTTTTTGGTTTGCAGGTAAACTGGATCGGGATGTAAACAAAAGCCTCCTGGTTCCGGAGGCATATTTCAAACATGAAAAAAATCAATGGATCAATGAACAAATTTTAGGCAAGAGAAGCCGAAACCCTTCGGTAACGCTAGCCATTCACGAATTAAGGTCCCGACTTAAATTAAAACTCCACGAATTTATAAAGAACTTCCATATCGATCTTCTTATTGCAGAAAATGTTCTCACCATCCCCATGCATGTTCCATTGGGCCTTGCATTAACCGAAACCGTTGCTGAGACTCAAATACCGACTATCTCTCACAACCACGATTTTTACTGGGAAAGGGTTCGCTTTTCAGTTAACGCTGTGAATGATTATCTGCGCATGGCATTTCCACCCAACCTTCCAAATATCAGACACGTGGTTATCAATTCCGAAGCCCAGCAACAGCTTGCACATCGTACCGGTATTTCTTCAAGGATTGTTCCGAATGTCATCGATTTTGACAACCCGCCATCATTCGATGCCGAAGGCGCCAAGGCTTTCCGTGAATCTATCGGTTTAAAATCCGATGACAGGATGATCTTGCAACCCACACGTATAATCAGAAGAAAAGGTATTGAATATGCCGTTGAGCTCATCAAGGAACTTAAAGATCCGCGTAATAAGCTGATTGTGTCCCATGAAGCAGGAGATGAAGGTTATGAGTATGCAGAATGGTTAAAAGATTATGCCCGGGAACATGATGTGGATCTTCGGCTGGTTGCCACACAAATTGCAGATCCCTGGGCCGGCAATGGAAATGGCAAAGCCGGATCTTCCCTTTGGGATGTTTATCCATTTGCAGATTTTATCACATATCCCAGCTTATATGAGGGATTTGGAAATGCCTTTCTGGAAGCCATTTACTTTAAAAAGCCTATTTTAATAAACCGATATGCCAATTTTGTTCGCGATATTGAACCATTGGGATTCGACATAGCTGTGATGGACGGATTTCTGACTAAAAAAACGGTAAAAAAAATAAAATTGATTCTCGAATCTTCTGAAAGAAGAGAACAGATGGTAAATTATAATTATAAGATTGCTGCCAGGCATTATTCATATTCTGTACTTTGCAGCCAGCTTAATGCAGCATTATGTTCATTTTTTGGCAATTCGGTCATACAGTTTTCCGGAGCAATGCAATTTTTCGAAAATAATGCCCATTTGGATATAAAACCTCACCAACTGGAGTATCAATACTTAGAAAATTAAATAATTTCAAAACCTACCATTTACCTGGCCCCATTTCTTGATTCCATCTTACTACATGTCAAATTATTTAAAACACATACATTGTGTTTGACAAGGGGATACAGGAAGTTTCAAATTCCCAGCTTATATAGTGATTTTCGAAAAAACGTGTAGATTACCTCTTCGAGTATTATCTGCAGATAACACATGACACCAGAATACTTTATATTCTAGCGACGACCCTTTGTTATGATCATCCGGTATCTAAATACCATCTGAGAGTCAAATATTGTTCACTATTTTCTACAATGCGTCGGCTTTGCAAGCTTCAAACTAAATAATTTACTCATGTTCTTAAAAAAGATGCCGATAAAGATAATAACCGGCTGCTATCGGATCCTGTTAAGCTCTCTTCTGCTTTGAGAAGGATAAATGATTTGATCCGGTCTTACAGGAAATATTTCTTCCGGATGTGGAAGATCGTGAGTTAATTTGCCCAATAAACCCCAACGTTGAAAGAGCCGGCCGGAAACCTGGACCATCATCATGACCGGTTGCAACATGCATAAGATGAAAAATAAAGTAAGGCGTCAAGGGATTCTATTTTACATGATCAAACCTTCTGAAACAGAATACTTAACATCAATTTTAGGATCATGTTATTCAATAGAAATTTAGACAGATAAATGCTGAGAAGAAAGGAAATGAATAGATCAGATAAAAAATTGTAAATCACAAATTAGTATGGAGGGAATTATCATGTTCAAGAATACGAAATTGGGTACCAAATTGATAGCAACTTTTTTGGCCGTAGGGGTGATTCCGTTTGCGGTGCTCGGGGTCATATCCCTTACTAAATCCAGTAATGCCCTCGAAAAGCAGTCATTTGCCCAGCTCGAAAGCATAAGGGATATAAAGAAAAACGATGTCAAGCGGTATATCCAGACCGTTACGGATCAATTGATCACCTTCTCGGAAAATAGGATGATCATTGAGGCAATGCAGCAGTTTGACAGCGCTTTTGATAGTTTTATGGCAGAAAATGAGATTACATCAGATGACCTGCGTTCGATGCGTCAAAAATTGTTCACCTATTATCGAAACGATTTCAGTGAAGAATATCGCAACCAAAACGACGGAAACTCCCCTGATGTGAATAGATTTTTCGAACAACTGGATGGTGAATCCATTGCTTTCCAGCACTACTACATAAAGGCCAATGGGCATCCTTTAGGGTCCAAAGATCAACTTGACAGTGCCTTAGATAAATCGAAATACAGCCAATTGCACAGCAAGTATCATCCAATCATCAGGAGCTATCTTAAAAAGTTCGGCTATTACGACATTTTTCTAGTCGATCAAATTTCTGGCGATATTGTTTATTCCGTGTTCAAGGAATTGGATTACACCACGTCTCTTATTGACGGACCTTATGCTCAAACCAATTTTGGCGAAGCCTTTCGCAGGGCAAATGCAGCGCAAAACAAGGATGCCGTCATCGTTGTCGACTTTGCCCAGTATTTTCCATCCTATGAGGCACCCGCCGGTTTTGTAGCTTCACCTGTCTATGATGGCAATCATAAAGTCGGTGTGGTTATTTTTCAGTTCCCCATAGATGTCCTCAATGGCATTATGCAAGAACGCGCGGGAATGGGAGAAACTGGTGAGACTTACTTGGTTGGCAGCGATAGACTCATGAGGTCCGATTCCTATCTCGACCCGGAGCATCACAGCGTTGCTGCTTCGTTCCGGCATCCGGAAAAAGGAAAAGTGGACACACTGGCCGCTACAGAGGCATTATCGGGTAAGACCGATGAGAGGATCGTCACTGATTACAATGGCAATCCGGTGCTTTCGGCATATACCCCCCTAAAGATAGGAGATACCACCTGGGCACTGTTGGCCGAGATCGATGAAGCCGAGGCTTTTGCAACCGTGAAAACGCTCAAATGGCTGATCGGGATTATTGCCATTGTCGGGATAACCGCCATTATTGCCCTGGCACTTTTAATTGCCCGCTCCATCACCAAACCCATCAACCGCATCATCGACAGTATAAATGAAGGTGCAGATCAGGTCGCTTCAGCCTCCGGCCAAGTGTCAGAGTCAAGTCAGCAATTGGCTGAGGGCTCATCAGAACAGGCAGCTTCCATTGAAGAAACATCCGCCTCATTGGAGGAGATGGCCTCGAGGACCAAACAGAATGCCGATAATGCCTCCCAGGCAGACAATCTCATGCAAGAGGCCAATCAGGTCGTCGGGCAGGCCAACGAATCCATGGTTGAATTAATGGGCTCCATGGAAGGAATATCCCAGGCCAGCGAAGAGACCTCCAAGATCATTAAAACCATCGATGAGATTGCCTTTCAAACCAATCTGCTGGCTCTAAATGCGGCGGTGGAAGCTGCAAGGGCCGGTGAAGCAGGAGCCGGGTTCGCGGTAGTAGCCGATGAAGTCAGAAACCTGGCCATGCGTGCGGCCGAGGCAGCCAAGGACACAGCTGGTCTGATTGAAGGAACGGTCCAGAAAGTAAGCGATGGATCCCAGCTGGTGACGCACACCAATGAAGCTTTTACGAAGGTAGCCGACAGTGCGTCCAAGGTCGGCGGCCTGGTGGCTGAAATTGCGGCGGCCTCCAATGAACAGGCCGAGGGTATAGAGCAGATTAACACCGCGGTAACTCAAGCTGACAAGGTCACCCAGTCCAATGCCGCCAATGCCGAAGAGACGGCCAGTGCCTCAGAGGAGTTGAGCGCCCAGTCTGAGCAAATGAAATTTGCAGTGACAGAGATGGCAGCTTTGATCGGCTCAAACAGCAAGGACGCTGAGCGTGGTCTCTCAGCGGCGATTAGAGCTCCAAAAGCTGGAATTCGTAAGTTCTTGGAGGATTCAGCTCCGGCAAAAAAGAATAGAAACGGAACACCAGTAGTTCATCACCAGTCAAAAAAAATAACCGCTGAACAGTTGATCCCAATGGATGATGATGATTTTAAGGATTTTTAGCTGCAGATCGCAAAGCAAACGCGCCTCCCGCATAGCGGGAGGCCTCCTCGGAAAGCCCCCCTGGAAGGTGGAGAAAACAATTACCTTGGTCTTTAAAAATCGATATCCGAAACAAATTCCAATGACTAAAACCTAACCCGCTTTGCAATTCGCGGCTATAATATGGTTCGATTTAAGGATAACCGTTGGAAGAATATACTGTTTCTTGCTTCTTCTCCAATTTTGTTGGAGAAGAATCGAAAACACATATATTGTGCCTGACAAGAGGAATATAGAATATCCTGCAATCCTTTGCCCCTCGCATCTTTCCACCATATAAAGAAAAGGTTTTATCTTTTTTATAAAACTATGAAAAATGGGTAATAATGTGAAATGGATTACATAATATTTGTGATTAATGTGTGATAATTGCCCAGGCCAGATTATAAGTTTATATCTTCAACTATTTGAATATACTATACATAACTACTGATCATCTTCCTGTGCATGATATTTGCATCTAAAGGTTTTATTATATTAATAATAATTCCTTCTTTAAAAAGCCAAACCCCGAGTAATCGGGGGTCGGAAAACCATTGATGGATTCATCAATCAAGGAGGTGTGAAAATATGTTAGAGAAGTTATCCTTCTATTCAGCCCTTATTTTTGTCTTCATAATCGGTATATTGGCATTTGTCCTGCTCATGGTAGGACAGACTTTAAAGGACCATTATCAAAGAGCCCGCTGCAGACCTATCGCAACATAATACATACATGTTCGAACTCTCTTTGGGGTGGATTCGTATGTGTTTTACCGCACTTTTACTGTATAAAAGCCCTTATTTAGGAGAAACATTTGCCTAGCGACTCATAGCCTCTATTTTCTTTCTTAAGTGTACCTTCATATCCCATTCGCCAGGGACTTAACCTGAGCCTTTTGTGTCAACAAACCCAGGCTAATATCAAGTTATAATCGCTGTGCAAGATGTGACCATCAAGTCTCAAAAAGATCGATACAGCCGGCTTGCATTCCCACAAACTTAGTGATAATTAACTCTATCCGTCACGAATAAAGATAAATACATATTTTGGAAAGAATAATAAAAGTTGAGAGAAAACATATTTAACAGTCGAGAGGAACAATGAGTAAAAGACGTTATTTACCTTCAATGCTTATGATAATCGGTTTTATACTGTTATGCCTCAGCGCCACGGCACTACCTTCCGCAAGCGAAAGCTCCCGCTTTATAGTCACTGTGTTTGCTTTAGTAAGCGTGGGACTTATTGTGGCTGGAATTATTTTAGGTATTAAATCCCGTGATTCAAAGAACACATTAAAAAAACCAACCTAAAAGGCCTGTTCTTTGAAGATTTTTTCATAATCTAAAACAAACATGATTGTCTGTCGATTCACAAGCCATGTCAGGCAAATATCCATCCTTTCAAAAGAGAGCATAAGGGTGCTGGACTCGGTTAACTTGATCCGGCAGGAATTAAATCTCGTTTCTGCCGGATTCAGTTTCATAAATGTCAGGTATTGACAAATAAAATCCAAGGATAACCTTAAGCTATTAAAAAAGATTTATAGTATTTTGAAATATAAAGATCAATGAGGTTGTATGATGGTTCTTCGATGGGTGATTTTTTCTTATCTTTATTTGCAGAATTTTTTTCAGAAACTAACCAGGACCGGACCATACGGAGCCGATCGGGCCGAATATATCTTTAAGCCACTTAAAAATAACGGTAATATCTTAAAAGACGGACTGTTCAAGCATCATGTCAAGCAGTTTAGCAGGTCTTCCTGTTCAGTGGCTTCGGTGGTATCAGTGGTCAATACCCTGATGGACTCTGCCGGCACCTTGAACGGTCACCCGGTCACCCAGCAGGCTATTCTGGAAAAAGTGAAAACCGCCCATTGGAAAGAACGGATGGGAAATAATGGTTATAAGGGCCGCAGGGGGGTTACCTTAAATACCCTCGGTCATTTGGTCAAAACCAGTCTGGATACCTATCAAATCGATTACCAATCCGTTGAAACCGTTCAGGCATTGAGAGATCCAAAGCAATCGGTAAAAATAAAACAGACCTTGCGTTCCAGGCTTGAGCAGTTTGAATCCAGAGGTGATTGTCTCATCATTTCCCATTTCGACCAGGGCTGCTATGTCCAGGAGCTCCACATCCCCCATATTTCACCGGTGGGTGAATTCGACCCGGCTACGGAAAAAGTTACTCTCCTGGACGTAGATCCGACCCAACCTCACCCTTACCAGATCTCCTTTGATACATACTACAAAGGCCTTTCAAGTAACTATAACATTGCCTTTAGAAAGTTCGGATACGCCGAAGGTGGCTATATTTTTATCCAAATATAAGAATCTGTATAGAAAGCAGGCTTCATTCTTTTTCTCTGAAAATCATCATATGATTTGTCCCAAAATCCAATATGTTGCGTAACCTACGCCCAAACCCAATGGCAACATGATTCATGGTCGACACAAATCGGTTTTTTTAAATTTCCAGGTAAAAATTCCCACTGCCAGGAGGCCAAAGATAATACCTATGATTTTTATAAGAAGTTCCATTTTGCGTTAAACTTTTCTCTTTATTTAGGTTTTGTAAATAATCTGTTTAAATTTATCTTGCTGTTGAGAGTATAAGCTTTTACCTGGCGCCTGGAAAGAAGTTTTTGCTTTTCATTTATCTAATAGTACATCCTTTGTGCCTCACAAGGGGAATATGGGGTTCCCACCCCTAAGCTTATAAATTAATATCCCCAATCCCAGCTTTATAATGACTATACAAGGTGTGACCCCAGCCAATTATCATGCTTCATTCGTGCAATCCTTCACTCATTCTTCCGGCCGACAGTAACATTACACCATCAAAATGGATATCTCTGACATACTTTATTTGTCTCCACAACTTATTATAGCCTTTGAATCGTCTAAAAATTTTCACACGCTTCAACCAATTATTTATCTCCCTTTCTGTACCCAGCCGTTTCTTTCCGGCAATGCCCGTGAGGCGAATACCTGGGTGTTTGTGAAACTTTCCTCTGATCAGGGACTTGAACCAAAATCCCCTGCCACTGTTCACCGTCATGACACATACACGGGAGTTATGCCTGATATTACGTGATAAAGTGACCGGGTATTCATCCGCATAGATTCCGTGTCCCGGGTCATACAGTATCAATGACCCAATAGGGGTCACATGGGGCGATCCATCTGGATTTGTAGAGGCAATGACGTAATGACCACTGGTTTTAATGCCGTCATTGAATATTTTTTTAATATGCTGCCAATCTTTTACTATATCCATGTCTATTTCCTTTATCGAACATGTCACTTATCACATCTCATTATATTCCCATTCATACGCGCTACGCATTCGAACCCGTGCTCCCAACATTTCAAAGATGCGCATGAGTCCATAGCGAGTGCGGTCGAGAAAAATAAAATCCGGGTTCATATCGACATATTTTCGTAATCGGTAAATCTTATCCATATGCATTCTTCCTTCAGCGAAGAAGCCTGGATTCGCCTGAAAATCGAAAACATCGTCCCTAAAAAGCTTTTCAAACCATTGGCTAAAGGTGACCATGGTGTCATAAAAAAGCTGTTTTGTCCTCTCGTCCAGTTGCGATGGAATCATCCTGAATTCACTGAGCAGGTTGAAGTATTTTTCCTTGTCGGGATGAACGACAGCCCCGGGCAGCTGTCGATAGCAATCCACGAATCCTTTGCTCAATTGTTTGACACAACCAAAATCGACTAATCCGACAGATCGGTCCTCTGCGATGATGAAATTACCTGGATTGGGATCCGCGTGAATGCAATTGAGTTCGTAAAGCCCGTTGAAAAATATTTCGTTCAGTGTAGCGGCAACGGCATCACGGTGCTGCTGGGACGGCCCGGTCTTAATCCACACATCCAACGGCAGCCCTCTCATAAATGTTTCGGCCAGGATGTTCTGAGAGGAGTAATCCCAAAGGACCTGGGGAATCACCACATTATGAACGTTCAAATTATTTTTAAAAAACTCCAGATGCCGAGCTTCTTTTTGATAGTCGA
>CAJHXW010000439.1_pt1 | contig 17600 bp, 17 predicted proteins | sample 9198581 | NCBI WGS metagenome assembly CAJHXW01 (sample SAMEA7708328, study PRJEB35096) | sediment metagenome | biome: marine neritic benthic zone biome [ENVO:01000025]; feature: sediment [ENVO:00002007]; material: shallow marine sediment [ENVO:03000034] sea grass bed [ENVO_01000059] ...
CTAAAAGTGAAAAAAGAAAGGGAGGTGTTTAATGAGGCAAATTAGAACACAACCCCTTTATTTACTAAAACAATAAAAACCTCCCAGAACCATAAAGCTTTTTAATAGAAAAGTTCTTTGTCAATATTTAGAATATATTTTTAATTCCCTATGTTTGATCTCTTTATTAATTCTCGTCCAATACCTCCCGAATGATCTTGAGCATCTGATTTACATCATATGGTTTACTGATAAAACCCTTTGCACCGTTTTCAAGTATCTCCTTTACATGCCCATTGACAGAATGTCCACTGGCAATAACCACCTTTAACCATGGGTTCATCTTTCTAAACTCTTCCAGGCATTTTCTACCACCCATTCCGGGCATAATAAGGTCCAGAATAATCAATGAGATTTTCTTTTTCTTTTCCTGGTAAAGTTTCAAAGCACTCTCACCATCAGGGGCAGTAAATACCCTGTACCCAAATTTTGTAAGCATTTCTTCTCCAAGATTACGGATGAACTCCTCATCGTCCACCAGTAGAATGCCCTCATTGCCCCCCTCTGGTATTATTTCTTCTTCTTTCTCCGTTACTTGCTCGCCGATCTCTGCTCCAATCACCGGCAGATAGATTTTGAAGGTTGTTCCTTCTTCCGGCTCACTGTAACAGGTGATATGTCCCCCATGACTATTTACTATGCCATAGACCATTGACAAACCCAGGCCTGTGCCTTTTCCCAGCCCCTTGGTTGTAAAAAAGGGCTCAAATATGTGATCCGCGGTTTCTCTGTCCATGCCATGCCCTGTATCGGAAACAATAAGAAGGACATACTCTCCGGGGTGAGTTCCCAGATGCGTTTTACAGTATTCCTCGTTTAAGGTGAGGTTTTCCGTTTCAATGATCAATCTGCCCTCCTCACGAATGGCATCCCTTGCATTAACCGCAAGATTCATCAAAACCTGTTCGATTTGGGCCGGATCCGCATTAATGATTTTCAGGTTTTTCTCCAGATGAAGTTCAATATCGATCATCTTTGGGATGGTTCTTTTGAGGATTTTATGAACATGTTCGACTTGATGGTTGAGATTGACCGGTCTGAGTTTACTCTCCACCTTTCGGCTGAAGGTTAAAAGTTGCAGGGTCAGCTCGCTGGCTCTTATTGTCGCTCTTTCTATCTCTTTTAATTTATTAAATTCAGGATCTTCCTTCTGCTTTTTAAAAAGGAGCAACTGACAGTAGCCCAGGATGGATTGAAGTAAATTATTAAAATCATGAGATATGCCCCCGGCTAACGTGCCAACGGCCTCCATCTTTTGAGATTGCTGGTACTGTGCCTCAAGTTGTTTCTGCTCAGTGATATCCTCATAGAGGATAAACTGCTCATCATAATCCATAGTTACCGATCTAAAGTGTATTACTTTTTCGCAGCCGTCTTTACATCTCACATTAAATGACCGGGATCGCGCGACGCCGATTTTTGATTCTTTCAGATCGTTGATCCAGCTTGAAATGACTTTGCGTCTATATTCAGAATCGGGAAATGCCTTTTCAAACCATTGTCTTCCTTCGGGAATATCTTCCAGAGTGTAGCCGAACATATCGGTGAATTTGGGATTGATGTATTTATAACGGTCGTCTTGATCTATAAAAGAGACTGCAAATGGCAATTCTTCAATGAGGAAGCGAAATTTCTCATGCTCCTGGAGCAATGCTTCTTCTGCCCTCTTCCGCCTTGTGACTTCTCTATCTAATTCTTCTATCCTTTGCTCCAATTCTACATAGCTCGGTTTTCTCGCCATTAGAAAGTCACCTCAGTTGTTTGCATTGCTTTATTTTCATCAGATCAGGGTAACTGCCAATCGGTTACCATTTTTAATTGTCAATATTCTATTAATATGGAAAGTGAATTCCCTCCATTTTTATATTCCCGCATAAATCTATAGTAGCTCTCATAAATATGTTCCGTATTAAATGCGGAAACTGTTTGAGTGTATTTAAGATCGTTAAGAAAGAACTTGTGTGCCATATTGCCAATTGGTTAGTATTATTTCTGATACTAAAATCAATTATAATATACTAGATCTGTTCTTTCATTACGATCTCTTATATACGAGTTTTTCATCTTTTAAAACGGAATATATTTACGGGAAACAGTATAAATTTGAAAATAGAAAATGATTGCAAATAGCAATCAAAATGTCAATAACCATTAAAGGTGCATTTTGAAGTTGAATTCATTACTTGTTTTCGATAGGTAAAGTAAAACAGGAAATGAAACGTCAATAATTTTAGGAGATGATATGCTTACAGATCTTAAAGACAAAGTTGCTTTAATCACAGGGTCCGGGAAAAAATCGGGTATCGGTTATGCAATGGCCAGAAAACTTGCCGAACTTGGCAGCCATATCATTATTGCCGATTACGGCAATGCCAAAGACTTTCATGCGGATACGGAAACCGGAACCATGGATGAGATGAAGTTGATAAAAAAAGAGCTTGCAGAAAAATTCAAGGTTAAGACCTTGGCAGTAAATGTGGATGTCACCACCAATGAAACCATTGAAAAAATGATGACACGCATTTACAACAGTTTTAAGCGAATTGATATTCTATGCAACAACGCAGGAGCCACCTTCGGAGTCCCAAACGGTATTCATACTTATGACGAAACCGCCTGGTTGAAAACCATTGACGTGAATCTGAATGGGGTTTTCAGGGTATCAAAAGCCGTCGTCCCGATGATGGAGAAAAATGGCGGAAGCATTATCAATACCGCGTCAAGGGCCGGAAAGGTACCGGCCTTATTTAACGGGGCTTACGCGGTTTCCAAAGCCGGGGTGATTATGTTGACCAAAGTGATGGCAAAGGAACTGGCGGGATTGAATATCCGAGTCAATGCCATATGCCCGGGACAGATTATGACCGATCTTGAAAAATGGCGGTTTGGGCTTGAAGCTCAATTTTTAAATACAAGTGTTGAGGAGCAGGAAAAAAAAATGTGTGAGTCTATTCCCATGGGCCGCATTGGATCGACCGATGAAGTGGCGAATATGGCGGCCTTTCTGGCGTCTGATGCTTCTTCATATGTTACCGGCCAGGCTATGAATATCTGTGGCGGTCAATTAATGGAATTATAACAGATTAAAGGAGTTTACATGGAAACCATAACAGGAGCTGAACTTGCAGCACAGGCACTTATTGACAGGCAGATTCCTTATGTGTTCTCGCTAAGCGGTGGACACATTACCCCTATTTATCAGCATCTTGAAAATTCGGATGTTAAAATATTTGATACCCGGCATGAGCAGTCGGCATTGTTCATGGCCGAAGCATGGGGAAAAATGACCCGAACCTGCGCGGTAGCAATGGTTACGGCAGGCCCTGGTTTCACCAACGCATTAACCGGCGTGGCCAGTGCTCATTTTTCAAATACGCCGTTGGTATTAATTGCCGGATGTGTGGGACTTGATAACAAAGAAAAACTGGATCTTCAGGATATGCCCCAAAATGAAGTGATCAGGCCCCTGGTGAAAAAGGCTTTTGTCTGCCTGAAAGCCGAACGGATCAATGAATATGTTGATCTTGCCTTTCGAACCGCTTTAAGTGGACGACCGGGACCGGTATATCTGGAATTCCCGGTTGATGTCCTGAATACACCGGTAAATAAGGAATCTGTCAGATATACACGGACAGAAGTGGTGGCTAATCCTGCTGATCCGGATAAAGCTTTGGCTTTGATAGAAATGATGCAAAATGCCAAGAATCCGGTGGTGATCGCAGGGACCGGTGCCTGGCAGTCCAATGCAAAAGAAGAGCTTAAATCATTTATTGAAACCACCGGTATGCCATTATTTACCTCCCTGTCCGGAAGAGGAATTTTATCTGACAACCATCCCTTGTGTTTTGAAGGGGCAATCGCCATTCGTCCCGGGGCCGGATTTGCTGCCTATATTGAAACCGATCTGATCATCGTGTTGGGAACCCGCATATCTTTGTATTATCTGTTCGGTGACATTTTTAATCCGGCCGCAAAAATCGCCCAGATAGACATTTCACCTGAGGAAATTGGACGGAACCGCACGGTTGATCTCCCGATTGTCAGTGATATCAAAGGATTTCTAAAAGCCTGCAATGCGGTTATTTTACAAAGAAATATCGAAAAAGAATTAAAAGACCGGTTTGCACCATGGATCGAAAAAATGACAAAGGCGCATAAAGACGGGAAAGCACAGGTTGAAAATGACTCGACATCGGACAATATCCCCATTCATCCGTTACGTCTGGCAAGAGAGATCGATCAGTTCATGAATAAAAAAAATGACATTGTAGTGGCTGACGGCGGGGATACAACAACCTGGATGGGTATGATCCGGACAATTGACACTCCCGGCAGGTATCTGGACTATGGCATATTCGGCTCACTGGCAGTTGGACTGCCCTATGCCAATGCCGCCAAACTGCTCTATCCTGACAGTCGGGTCTGCCTGATTACCGGTGATGGATCTGTGGGATTTAATTTCATGGAATTTGAAACCGCCATCAGAAAAAACCTTCCCATTGTCGTGGTGATATCCAATGATCTGGGGTGGGGAATGATCCGTCACAGCCAGGAACTTCGCATCGGCCATGCCATTGATGATGGCACTTATATCGGAAAGGTGGATTACCATAAAATGGTGGAAGCCATCGGGGGAAAAGGTTTTATTGTTGAAGACCCCAAGGACATCAAATCGGCATTAAAAGAGGCCTTTGAGTCTAAAAAAGTCTGTTGTATTAATGTGATGACAGATCCGACAACGGTAAGCCCGGCAAGTACGATGCTTGCCAATGTCGGCGCCTACAAGGCATAAAATAAGTAAGGGAGGGACTATGGATCCTGCAGCTCTAGATCAGGTAAGATTGAATTTTAATCCCACAGGAATCGCCATTATCAACGGTGCCATCGGACTGATGATGCTCGGAGTGGCCCTGGAGTTGAAAGTTGATGATTTCAAACGGATTATCTCAAGCCCGAAGGCCCCGGTCATTGGTCTTGCCGCACAGTTTATTCTTTTACCGGCTTTTACATTTCTTCTGGTGTCCATCATCGGACCTCTTCCTTCCATAGCTCTGGGCATGATGTTGGTTGCCGCCTGTCCCGGAGGTAATTTGTCAAATATTATCACGTATCTTTCTAAAGGAAACTGCGCTGTATCCATCAGCATGACAGCCGTGTCCACCATATTTGCCGTTTTTATGACCCCGTTAAATATTTCCTTTTGGGGCAGCATGAACAGCGGCACAGCTTCTATTTTAAAACAGGTCAGTTTAAATCCCATTGATGTGTTTGTCACTGTATTTATTATCCTGGGGATTCCTTTGACCATCGGAATGACCATCGGACATTTCATGCCGGATCTTGCAAGAAAAGTCAGACGTCCTTTTAAAATATTTTCATTAATATTTTTTATTGTCATTGTATGTGGTGCTCTGGCTGCAAACTGGCAGTATTTTATCAAATATATTGGCCTGGTTGTATTTGCCGTATTTCTTCACAATGCTCTGGCGCTGAATATCGGCTACTGGTCCGGGAAAATAGCCAGACTGGACGAACGAGACTGCAGGGCTGTCAGTATTGAAGTCGGTATTCAGAACTCAGCTTTGGGACTTGTTTTGGTATTTAACTTTTTTGACGGCCTTGGCGGCATGGCCATCCTTGTTGCCTGGTGGGGGATCTGGCATATCATCGCAGGGCTGATTACCGCTTTTATTTTTACCAGAAGAAAACTTCTTCAAAACACTGAAAGTAAAGTTTCCCATGCGTAAAAAAGACTTCAAAAATAAAGTGGTTGTCGTCACCGGTGGTGCCAGTGGAATCGGTCTGGCAACCGCCCTGGAATTTTCAGAATACGGAGCAAAAATAGTATTGATGGACATGGATGAACAGGCACTTGAATCCTGCAGATCACTATTTACTGAATCCGGTCATGACTGCATGGGACTTTACTGCGACGTAACTCATGAATATGCCTGCCAAAAAGCCATCAACCAAATACTTACACACCATGGACATATAGATATCCTGTTTAATAATGCAGGAATCACCCAGAGGGGAGTATTTGAAAACACAGGAACCGAAGTTTTTAAAAGGGTGATGGATGTAAACTTTTATGGCTCCCTCTATTGCACAAAAGCGGCGCTTGAGAGCCTGATCGAACAAAAAGGACAGATCATCGTCAATGAATCCGTTGCCGGTGTCGCACCTCTTGTGGGCAGGACTGGATACAGTGCCAGCAAACATGCCCTGCACGGACTTTTTACCTCCCTAAGATGTGAACTGCGACACAAGGGAGTACATGTAATGATTGTATGCCCCGGCTTTATTAAAACCAATCTTCAGCAAAAGGCTTTAGGCTCAGATGGCAACATTGCCACCCATAAACAGACTCGGATCGGGGAACAGAGTACCCCTAAAGAGGCAGCCAGACAGATTGTAAGGCATGCTGCCCGCAAAAATGACATGGTGGTACTTACCGGCATGGGAAAATTGGGATATTTGATTTCAAGGCTGACCCCTAAATTATACGAAAGAATCATGACCTATCAATTTAGACAAGAATTGAATGAACAAAAGGCGTGAATTCTGCATTACGTTTGGAGAAATATCTAACAGAAAGGCTGCACAGGATTATGTCCAGCACCTGCCAGATGATTAAAACCTGAAGGTTAACTGCCTTCTCGAAGATCTCCAGACACTTGTGGACAAAACGCTGGACATTTTTAGATCCAAGAAACAGTAAACTTTGCCTCATAGAAAAGGAGACCCCAATGAAATGGATAACCAGATCCCATGTTCACGTCGATCGGGTGGCTTGTCCCTGGCTGATTACCCGGTTCATCGATTCGAATGCCGAGTTCCTTTTTGTGCCGAAAAGCAAGGTAATGGAAATCGCCGAAGCCGATGGTGCGATTGCCTTTGACACACCAGGAGCCGAACTAAACCATCGTGAAGATCTATGTACCTTTGATGTGATTATCAGGGCCTATGATTTGACTGACAGTGCGCTTTTACGCATGGCAAAAATCATTAACGCTGCAGACACGAACAATCTGGGTGCTGATCCGCTGGCTGCCGGTTTTGAGGCCATTGCGGTGGGCTATAGTCTTCGCTATCCCGAGGATTTGGAAAACATAGGCAGGCAGTTTGAGGTCTATGACTCGCTTTATGCCTGGTGTCGGTTGGATGTTGCCGGAAATAAAGCCCACAAATGAAGCCCGGAAGCCGGACAAAAAAGTCAAACATCCCATGCAATCCAAGTTCAAGTCGAAGATTCCGGACTTTGAGCGAGGAAAGCCGACAAATAGCCTAAGCGTCCTTTAGAATTTCCAGCGAAAAGTATATAAAAAAGGGCATTCCAGATTTTAAGAGAATGCCCTTTTATTTTTCAGATTGGACTAAACCTTAGTCAGTGGTAACATTAACTGCAGCCGGACCTTTTTGACCCTGCTCGATGTCAAAGGTAACTCTGTCACCTTCATCAAGGGTTTTAAAACCGCTTGCATTGATACCTGAATGATGGACAAATACATCCGGGCCGTCTTCCTGCTCGATAAAACCATAGCCTTTGCTGCTGTTGAACCATTTTACAATTCCATTCGTCATTTTGACAATCTCCTTTCAAAAATTTTCTCAGGGTTCCAAACTGCGGATTGCCACTTTGACAAATGGATTTCCTTTCAGAACGAAACCGGCCCGCCAATTAAGAATGGGCCTTTATTGATTGCCAATTATAATAGTTACTTTTCACTATAAGTCAAGTAAATTGCGAAGATTGTAGTAGATCTCATAAATATCGTATTAAATGAGGAAACTGTTTGAGTGTATTTAAGATTGTTAAGAAAGAACTTATGTGCCATATTGCCAATTGGTTAGTATTATTTCTGATACCAAAATCAGTTATAATATACTCGGGCTGTCCTTTCTTTACGATCTTAAATATACGAGTTTTTCATCGTTTAAAACGGAATATATTTAGGAGAAACATTATAATTGCAACTGCCCAATGTACTAAATTTCATATTTCAGCCGATTTTGATCAGGGCACTATCTTGACAACACAAATTTCATTGTGTATTTGAATCCTGATTGTCTGAAGATGTTTTGAATTTTTTTCCGAATTAGTTGCAACACAACATATTGCTGCTTTTTCCAGCCTTCTCACAACTAAAAAATAGTATGGCTTTTATTTTCATTGATTGGTTATCTGAGAAATGGGTGTATATTTTTAATGTCTCTAATGGAAATCTGTAAGGAAAATAACCAAGCATAAAGGGAGGAAACACATGAAGATTAACATTACGTCACAGTGTATGGGAGACCGAAATTGCAATGATCTTTGTCCAGAGGTGTTCGAATATGATGAAAATGAGTTAAAATCAACGATCAAATTCGATGATATACCGGATCAGTATAAGGAAGTGTGTCGCAGAGCTGCAGCTGAGTGTGGTGCAGACGCCATTGAGATCATTGAGGATGATAAATAGCCAAGAACTCTTTAATGGAGTGCATGTATGGGAAAATTCAGAGAAAGTCGGACTGCAAAAAATCTGCTCATTTCATACGCCTTTGAATCACAGGCAACCACTCGATATATTTTTTTTTCCAATAAGGCGAAAGATGACGGATATATTCAGATCTCAAAAATCTTTAAAGAGATCGCTGACCAGGAATTAGAACATGCGCTGCGGTTCTTTAAGTTTTTTAACGGGGGAGAGCTGGAGGTCACATCCAGCTTTTTAACTGGTGTGATAAAAACCACTTACGATAATCTGATCGCATCAGCTGATCTTGAAAACCACGTCCACACCAACCTGTATCCGGGATTCGCAAAAATCGGCAGAGAGGAAAGATTTGACCGTGCAGCTGACTTCTGGGATGCCATCTCTATTGCGGAAGAGCAACATGAAAAAACCTTCCTGGCCCTTGCAGATAACCTCAAAACCGGCCGGATATTCAAAAGGAGTGAAAAACAAATCTGGCGCTGCAGTAACTGCGGTTATATCCATGAGGGCGAAAACGCCCCTGAAAAATGCCCCGCTTGCGTCCGTCCCATTGGGTTTTTTGAGCTTTTTGCCGAAGCCTGGTAGAAAACTTGGCTTTAGGTTGATATTTCCTTTAAAAATCCGTGGATTATTAATTTTTTGTCCACGGATTCTTGCTCTTTATGTTTCTTTTTTTTTTGTTTTAAATATTCAAATAAAAATGATGAATAGGTAAAAAGGCTCATCTACGGCGTTGTATCGGCTTTTCAGGATTGGACATACTCGATGTATAGTCTTGCTCCTGAAAAACCGCTAGGCCTTTTTATCCCGCTGATTTTTGGCGGGGGGGATATGAACCTTGGAACGATGCCATCCGTCGAATATTCAAAGATTTTTTACAAAACCCTTAAAATTGAGTCGTATGTATTTTTATAATAATTTACAGTGGAAAATTATCTTTATTTTTTGTATTCTTCTTTTAGTTTGCCCTAGAGTTTCAGAACTGCTTGCAGAAGAAAGAGATATTCTTGAAATTGGCAAGTTTTCCGCTGCAAAAGAAGGAGAAGACTTTCCTCCCGGATGGGAACAGTTAGTTTTTAAAAACATAAAACAGCACACAAAATATAAACTGGTTAATGATAGCGGTACGCTTGTAGTAAAGGCTGAAAGCAAATCTTCTTCTTCCTGCCTTATCAAAAATATCAGGATTAACCCTGAAAAATATCCTGTTGTTTCATGGCGATGGAAAGTAACCAATCTATACGAGAAAGGCGATGTGTCAAAAAAAGAAGGGGATGACTATCCGGCCCGGATATATATAACGTTTGAATATGATCCGGGCAAACTGTCTTTATTTGAACGATTAAAATTTAATGTCGTAAAACTTTTATATGGGCGGTATCCACCAGCGGCGGCAATAAATTACATCTGGGAAAGCAAAGCATCTGAGGGAACAATGCTCCCAAATTCTTACACTGACAGAGTTATAATGATAGTGGCTGAAAGCGGGGAAACTAAGCTTAACACCTGGGTGAAAGAGGAGCACAATATACTTGAGGATTACAAAAAAGCATTTGGAGAGGCCCCGCCGTTTATCTCAGGTGTTGCAATCATGACAGACTCTGACAACACAAAAGAGTCTTCAATAACATATTATGGGGATATTATCTTCAAAAGGCGATAAAAATTTAGCTCCCTTGTGCCCTTATGGTTTATCGGGAAGTATAAAATCTTGGCTCATCGTACCAGGTTTCTTAAGAAAAAAATAAAATCAAAAAACATTATAGTAATTCTCATAAATATGTTCCGTTATAAATGAGGAAACTGTTTGAGTGTATATAAGATCGTTAAGAAAGAACTTTTGGGCCATATTGCCAATTGGTTAGTATTATTTCTGATACTTAAATCAATTATAATATGCTCGGTTAAGTTCTTTCTTTACGATCTCTTATATACGAGTTTTTCATCGTTTAAAACGGAATATATTTATGGGAAACAATATAGATGGAAACAATCCGAGCCATAAGCCTAATATAATTTATTAAGATAATATATAATTATAGCTACTTATATTCTTTTTAAGAGCCTAACGCAAAAAGAATATTTTTTTCTTGACATATCCTACAAAATTGGTAGGATTATTTCCTACTATATTAGTATGAAATAAGCACTTCGAGGACGGGTAGATCCGTTGAACACAATCAAAGGATGGAACCATGACAAAAAAAGCATCATTTCAGAGACGAGCGGGAATTATCCTGGTCGTTTTTCTGTTTATGGCGTTTGCGGGGCTGATCAGGGCCAACAGTCGAACCGGAAGTAATAACCAGCCAATGGGCGAAGGTACACTCGACATCGCCATGCCCGATATTATCATGATAGACTTGCCGGCTGTGCCTGGTGGCGAACAGATGCCGGCTGTTCGTTTTTTTCATGATCGTCACACAGATGCATTAAAAGGTAAAAGTTGCGGCGAATGCCATCTGAAGAAAGATCAATCATATGTTTTTAAGTTCAAGCGCATAAAAGATGGTGACACAGAAACGGATATGAATATCTACCATAATAACTGCATCTCCTGCCATACGAACGAGGATAAGGCCGGCAACAACTCAGGCCCTCTCAACGGAGACTGTCGATCATGTCATAACAATAAATCAAAACTCGCATCGACCCGGATACCGATCAACTTTGATAAATCCCTTCATTACCGACATGAAAGTTCGCAATATCTGTTATCCAAATATAATACCGAAGGGGTAAACTGCGGTGCATGTCACCATGAATACAACAATGTCGCTAATAAAATTTTTTATAAAAAGGGAAATGAAGAAAGCTGTTATTATTGCCATAAATCCACAGCAACCAAGGAAGTCAGCGCGATCAGAACTGCTTCCCACCAGTCATGCGTAAAGTGTCATCAGCAGCTTACCGATGTATCCCAAAAAGCAGGACCGGTAAAATGTGCCGGCTGTCATGAAAAGGCGGAACAACAAAAAATCAAGATTGTCAAAGACGTTCCGCGGCTTAAGAGAAACCAGCCGGACACGGTGCTCCTTGCCAGCTGGACATTATTACCAGGCACAACAAAGGATTCGGCGAAGAAGTATATGAAATCAGTGGCATTCAACCATGAAACCCATGAAAATAATGCCGCCAACTGCCGTTCATGCCACCATGATACTTTAAAACGCTGTGCAGACTGTCACACGGAAACCGGCAAGGAAGAAGGCGGAAATGTCCGTTTGGAAGAATCCATGCATGGCAGGGAATTGACAAAGAGCTGCGCGGGGTGCCACCGCGAGCAGCAGGAAGCCTCGAGTTGCGCGGGTTGCCATGAAATGATTGCTGAAAAATCTTTTAAAGAAACCGCCTGTGATAAATGCCATTCGGTCGATCTTACCGGAAACATGACCTTTCCCATTGACAAAGAAACAAAAGGCGTTCTGGCACGACAGGCTTTGAGCGCCACACAGGTTTCTCCATCACCTGTTCCTGACAAGTTGATACCTGAAGAAGTTACCATCGATGGTATCAAGGATAAATATGAAGGGGCTAAATTTCCCCATCGTATGATCCTCCGTAAATTAGAGGACAGGATAAAGGACAGTCGTATGGCGGGTTTCTTTCATGGTGATAATTTAACCCTGTGTGCCGGATGCCACCATAACAGCCCGGCATCCACACAACCCCCCAAATGCGCCTCATGTCATGGAAAAACAACCAAAGCGTCAAATGACGGCCGACCCGGTTTGATTGGGGCATATCATGGCCAGTGTATCACCTGTCATCAAAAAATGAATATTGAAAAGCCCGCTGCAACGGATTGTAAAGGTTGTCATAAAAAGCGAACATAAAAATTGCATAACAGATAAGTAAAATTTGAGGTGGAGTTATGGGTATAACCCGAAGAAAATTTTTAGGGTGGATGGGCGCCGCGGTCGGCGCGACAACAATTGTTGGTCAAAAGACTTTCGCGGCCACAAATAAACAATTTGAAGGTTATCCTGACAGCGGTGGGGTTTTGCATGATATCACCAGATGTATCGGGTGCAGGAAATGTGAAGAAGCCTGCAATAATGTTAACCAGCTTCCTGCTCCGAAAAAACCTTTTGATGATCTGACGCTGCTGGATAAAGTCCGCCGAACTGATGAAAAGACTTATACGGTGGTCAATCGATTTTCAAAGGGTTCCGACACATCACCGGTTTTTGTAAAGAAGCAATGCAATCACTGCCTTGAACCGGCTTGCGCCTCAGCGTGTTTTGTTAAAGCTTTTAAAAAAACCAAGACAGGTGCGGTTGTTTATGATGCTTCACTTTGTGTCGGATGCCGATACTGTATGATCGCCTGTCCATTTAATATACCGGCCTATGAATATGACAGTGCTTTTTCTCCACGCATAATGAAATGCACCATGTGTCAACCTCGACTGGAAAAGGGGCTGCTCCCCGGATGCGTGGAAAGCTGTCCCAAAGAAGCACTTACCTTTGGGACCAGAAAACTGCTGATAAAAATTGCAAAACAAAGGATTCAAAAATATCCTAAACGTTATATCGATCATGTGTACGGCGAGCACGAGATGGGCGGTACAAGCTGGCTGTATCTCACCGGCACCTCATTTAGTAAAATCGGAATGCGTGAGGATCTGGGAAATGTTTCCGCACCGCAACTGACTGCCGGACCGCTTTCCGATGTTCCAATAGTGGTTGGATTATGGCCGATACTTCTAACCGGAATATATGCCATTTCCAAGAGAAAAGAAAAGCTCGCTAAAGAAGAACTAAACGAAGCTGTCGCTTCAACCCTTTCAAGCGCAAACGAGGCAACGGAAAAGAAACTGGCTGAGTTAAAGGATAAAATGGAAAAGCAAAAGGAAGCAGCCATAAACCTGGAAGTTAAGAAAGCTCTCAAAGAGGCGGCCGAACAGGCCAAAGAGGATGATGGGAACGCTCCCGCTGATGGGCCTAAGGAGGAAAAATAAATGTCAGAGGAAACGACTCTCACAGGTAAAAACTTATTTTCACCGTTTAATATCATTTGCGGTATCATCATTATTGTCGGCCTGATTTTGACCATACTCAGATTTACTAAAGGGCTGGGAGCGGTAACAAACCTGGATCATAACAACCCTTGGGGCATCTGGATCGGTTTCGATCTTCTCTGTGGTGTGGCATTGGCGGCAGGCGGTTATGTGACCTCTGCTGCCTGTTATATTTTTGGGCTGAAACGGTTTCATTCCGCGGTAAGACCCGCCATTTTAACTGCCTTTTTAGGGTATGCTCTGGTTGTGCTTGCACTTCACTATGATGTTGGAAGACCGTGGCGGCTTCCCTACCCCATTTTTTATTCACAGGGTACGTCATCTTTACTGTTTGAAGTGGCATTATGCGTGTTCTTGTATCTTTCCGTTCTGTTTGTAGAATACAGTCCGGCTGCACTGGAATGGCTGGGGTTTAAAAAAACCCGGAACCTCATTGTTCGCCTGACACTTGTGCTCACCATTTTTGGGGTGATACTGTCTACGCTCCACCAATCTTCCCTGGGTGCCCTTTTCATGATTGCCCCATCCAAGCTTCATCCTCTATGGTATTCTGAGTATCTCCCGGTTTACTTTTTTATTTCCAGCCTATTTGCAGGGTTGTCCATGGTAATATTTGAAGGAAGTCTGGCCCATCGTTTTCTGCACCACAAAATGGATGACACCCACCTTGCGGAAAGCACGGGTGTGGCATTGGGTTTTGCCAAAGCCGCATCATTTATTATGATGGGTTATGTGGGTATCAAGTTAATCGGCATCGCCGTCGATAATCAATGGCATTATCTGACAACATCCTGGGGCCAATGGTATATGTTAGAGATTATTGGTTTCGTGATGTTACCGGCATATTTATATGCGCTGGCGGCCCGTGAAAAAAATCTTATTTTAGCACGTTGGGCTTCTGTAGTGGCAGTTTGTGGTATTGTGTTGAACCGGCTGAATATTTGTTTAATCGCATTCAACTGGAATCTGCCGTCTGCACAAAGATACTTTCCCAACTGGATGGAAATCGCGACTTCGATCTTTATAGTAACCATCGGTGTGGTGGCATATCGTTTCATTGCCACACATATGCCGATTCTTTATGAACACCCTGATTATCAAGAGGATCATTAACAAAAAAGGAAAGACAAATGGAACCCATATTATACACATTACAGGACTTTATGACACACTCAAAAACAATCACCTATCTTGTAATGGCTGGAATACTGATTGCTCTGCCGCTTTTCTGGTGTTTTTTAACCGGCAGGGATGAAAAAAAACGAACTTATTAATTCATATTGTCGCCTGACGATAGAATTATACTATTTCCCTTATTGAATGGAGGCATCAATGTACGAGTTCTTAACCGGCTATATGTTCTGGTTGTCTATGGGCATTTGTTTGATCGGTCTGCTTGTCCGGTTTGTTTTATATTTTAAAGGGCTAAGCTGGCAGCTGGATCGTGTGGCTTATAAACAATACCCTGCACTGGGATTGAAAGGAGCAGCCCGATCGATTGTAAGATGGCTGATTCCCTTTGGTACTTATGGCTGGCGCAAACAGCCTTTTATGACCGTTATCTTTTTCGGTTTTCATATTGGGGCCGTGCTGGTACCGGTTTTTCTACTTGCCCATAATACCTTTTTAAAAGAAAAAATCGGTTTTTCCCTGTTTACTCTCAATCCGACGATGGCTGACATTCTAAGCTGGGCGGTCATTGTCAGTGCTGTTCTTTTTGCGGTCAGACGAATTGCCCTTCCCGAAGTACGAATCCTGACCACTGTGTACGATTATTTTATTTTGCTGATATCTGCAGCTCCATTCATTACCGGACTCATTGCCCGATACCAGGTGGGAGATTATATGTTCTGGCTTACAGTTCATATTTTCTGCGGTGAAGTACTTCTTATTGCCATTCCGTTTACAAAACTGTCACACATTGCATTGTTTTTTGCGTCTCGCGCACAGCTCGGAATGGATTATGGGATAAAGAGAGGCGGAATGAAAGGTAAAGGGATGGCCTGGTAAACATCGCAAGATTTTGTAAAAATTTTAAGGAGAATTAATCCATGCCTGAAGGAACACTTTGCAATAAAAAGCCGGTAGATACCGAAGAAGATCTTAAAACTTTACTTGGTGATACCGGCGGAAAAAAGTATTACGAGGAGATGAAGGCCCTGGAAGTGGACAGCGGTCTTTTATGGAATACAATTAAAAATACCTGCAAATCGCGTATGAAGACCTGGCTTGAAATATGCGCGCATTGCGGAATGTGTGCCAACAGTTGTTTTCTCTACCTGATTAATGATTGTGATCCCAAGCAGGTACCGGCCTATAAGATACAATCCACATTGGGTGAAATCATAAAACGAAAAGGTAAAGTCGATAATGATTTTATGCACATGTCCATGGAAACAGCATGGGCGAAATGCACATGCTGTAATCGCTGCGGAATGTACTGCCCCCATGGGATTGATATGGGAATCATGTTTGGCTATTTACGTGGCCTGTTATACGCACAAGGATTTGTGCCCTGGGAATTAAAAATCGGAGCAGGAATGCATCGGGTTTACCGGGCACAGATGGATGTGACGGATGTGGATTTTACCGAAACCTTTGAATGGATGGTGGAAGAATACGAGGAAGATTATCCAGGTCTGACGGTTCCGATTGATAAGAAAGATGCGGACATCATGTATACCGTTAATGCCCGTGAAGTAAAACACTATCCTGAAGATTTGGCAGAGGCGGCGATACTGTTTCATCTGGCAGGAGAAAACTGGACTGTACCGTCCAGCGGCTGGGAACAGACGAGCCTTTCCATGTTTGCCGGTGACTGGGCGGCGTGTAAAATGCAGGTGGAACATGTGTATGCCGCAATGGAAAGGTTGAAGCCCAAACGGATGGTCGGTACGGAATGCGGGCATGCCCATCGCGCAACAGTCATTGAAGGTCCATACTGGGCCGGAAGGAAAGACGGCAAACCTCCGGTAGAATCGATTCATTATGTAGAATGGGTTGCGGAAGCCTTACGAACCGGTAAGCTTAAAATTAATCCCGCAAAGAGAATAAAAAAACCGGTCACTTTACAGGATTCTTGTAATTATGTACGTAACCACGGATTAAAGAATGCGACAAGGGAGATTGTCAGTCATATTGTTGAGCCTGGTTACTTTGTGGAAATGACTCCAAACAAAGAACACAACTATTGCTGCGGAGGAGGAGGAGGATTTAACGGAATCGGAATTTTTCGCCCGCAGCGTAATAAAGCACTGATAACCAAACGAGATCAGCTAAAAGACAGCGGCGCTGAACTGGTCATTGCTCCCTGTCATAACTGCTGGGATGCTATAAGAGATCTGGAGGAAGAGTTCAAGATCGGAATTAAATGGTCATTTCTCAAACCTTTGCTGATCAGCATGGTTGAAGTCCCTGAGCATTTAAAACCAAAAGAATAGGGTGTTTTTGCTGTTAGAGCGCCCGATAATGAGGTGACATATGTTTAAAAAGATTCTATTCGCTACGTCAGCCACCCCGGCATGTGATCATGCTGCCCGTGTAGCATTTGATATGGCTCAACGATATGACGCGCATATCAGCATCTTTCATGTTATGGGAATCCCCACCCGTGGTTACAGCCAGGTCGTTGTGGATGTAAAAACGGGAGAGAAAGTAGAACTCGATGATGAATATACTGCCTGGGTTAATGAGGAAGTTAAAACTTATTATTCAAAGCAGCTTGAGAAAGCAGATAAATTTGCTATTGAAGCTGTTGTTGGATTTCCACATCGTGAAATTTTAAGAATCATACGAAAAGAAAAACCGGACTTGCTCATCATGGGCGGCAGTACCGGTGATGAAGAAGAATCGGTATACAAAAAGAGTTTGGCAGGATCAACACTTCAGAAAGTGGCAAAATCAGCAAACTGCCCGATGCTGGTTGTGAGCAGGCCGGCGGCATCTTTCTGGGGAGGTCTTTCAAAAGTGGTATTTGGCACGGACTTTTCCAAAGCATCTGATGCTGCGTTTAATTTTGCACTTAAACTTGTGAAGGCGTTTAATTGCGAACTGCA
>CAJHXW010000352.1_pt1 | contig 17573 bp, 13 predicted proteins | sample 9198581 | NCBI WGS metagenome assembly CAJHXW01 (sample SAMEA7708328, study PRJEB35096) | sediment metagenome | biome: marine neritic benthic zone biome [ENVO:01000025]; feature: sediment [ENVO:00002007]; material: shallow marine sediment [ENVO:03000034] sea grass bed [ENVO_01000059] ...
CAAGTCCTTCTATACGGGCTGCAACGTTAATTCCATCACCGTATATGCGCTTTCTTCTTTGTATTACGTCCCCCAGGTTGATACCAATACGAAAGTGCATCTTTCGGTTTTCGAGCAGTTCTTTGTTTTTCGATCTGAGTTTTTCCTGTACTTTAACGGCACACTGGACTGCATCGACCACACTGGCAAATTCGGCCAGAAGATTGTCGCCAGGCGAGTCTACAACCCGGCCCCTGTGCTTATTAACCAGGGATGAAATTTCTTTACGATAATCTGTAAGTGTGAGAACTGTTGAGTCTTCATCCGAACCCATTAGACGGCTGTAACCTTCGACATCTGCGCTGAAGATGGCGGCAAGCTTACGTTTCAATTCCTTTGTAGCCATGGTATATCCTTAAAAATTCTGGTGGAAATAATAATATGATCTATCAAATCAGATTATATTTATACTGAATTTTTGGATGCAGTCAAACCATATTTTTTGTATCTTTTTTATGACCCCTAACCCGTACTCCGAAATGATGGGCGTGATATAAAAAACGGATGCAAACTGAGTTTTTAAGTTCTGCTGATAGGTTAAGTCCTGCAGTGGTTTCAAAGGATACATTATTTAAAATGCGTTTGCCCTGCTGCATGTTGAATGTTTTCTTGAACTTAAGACAATTTATGTGCTATAGGCAGCAATTGATACCTGTATCTTGCATGAAAATTGATGCGAAACTGTTCTTATAATGACAATTTCGGATTTAGTAAATTATGTTATTATAAGAACAATACCATATAGCAAAGGGATAATGATCGATTTTATTTCATCAATTTTCATCTATGCCGTCTTAATAGTAGCGGAAATTCGGGGGGGCAAACCTTGATGAGGTTATACAAAGTAAATTGGAGAGGGAATGGAGATTAAGCTGGTGAGAGCGTTATTGATTGAAGATGATCCTAGTATTGCTCAACTGATACGCCAAATGTTGGATAAAGTCAGTGATATTTCTTTTGATCTGGTTCATGCCGAGAGTCTTTCTTCGGGGCTTGAACATCTTAAAGATGGACATTTTGTCATTATTCTGCTTGATCTTGGACTCCCTGACAGCAGTGGGATTAAAACTTTAAATAAAGTCTATGCTAAAGCTTCAGACATCCCCATCATTGTATTTACAGGGCAGGACGATGAAGCTCTCGGCGTCAATGCCGTAAATGCAGGCGCAGAAGACTACCTGGTAAAAGGTCAGACGGACAGTAAATCACTTGTGCGTGCAATACGTTATGCTGTGGGACGTCACCAGGTGAAAGAAGCTTTGAAAGATACAACTGCCAATCTTAAACGTACTGTTGAAAAACTGAAAAAGGCCAATAAGAAAATTATAAATCAACAAAAATCAGTCATTGAAGAGGAAAGACTGAAAATGTTACTTCAACTGTCCGGGGCAACCGCCTATGAATTGAACCAGCCTCTGGCAGAACTCATGGAAAATGTTGAGTTAATGCGACTTACTAAAAAAAAACCGGATCAACTTCAAAAATACATGCATGGCATAGAAGATGCCGGGCAAAGGATTTTTGAAATAATCAAAAGGATCCAGACAATTCCTCAGGATAATATAGAATCGAATGAAAGCAGCAACTCAACGGAGGGGCTTGATAAAAAAATATCGATCATGTCTGTGGAAGAATCTGATGCTGACTTTAAGAAAATATCTAATTGTTTAAAAACTTTTTTACAACTCGATTTGACCCGAGCAAAAAATGTTAAAGAAGCCATGACCCTGTTGACAGATAATCCTGTTGATTTGATTTTATCGGAATATTTTCTTTCTGACGGGAACGGACTCGATATCTTAAAGTCATTAAGCGATAGTCAGCTTGACATACCGGTAGTCATTATTTCCGAACAGGGCAATGAGACAGTTGCTTCTGAGGTCATTGATGAAGGTGCGTATGATTATCTACCTAAAAATAAAATCAGCAAAAAATCACTTTTCCGGAGTGTGACCAATACAGTTGAAAAATTTGGCCTGGAAAAGGAAATAAAACTTGCCCAGGGGAAATTGGCCGAAATGTCAAGCCTGGAAAGAGAAATGAAACAAGCTCAGATACAACTGGCCGAAATGTCCACCAGGGACGAATTGACCGGCCTTTATAACCGCCGCTACTTCATTGAATCACTGGAGCGGGAGCTTGCACGTGCGAAAAGATATAAACGGAATCTGGGATTTTGCATGATTGATCTGGACAAATTCAAATATATCAACGACACATACGGACATCTTGCTGGCGACATGGCACTTTCCAAAATTGGCAGGATGTTTGATGAACATTTTCGTCACGGAGACCTCATCTGCAGATACGGAGGTGAGGAGTTTGCCGTTATACTACCGGACACATCTTTAAAAAGTGCTATGGCCGTTTGTGAGAGATTAAGAACAAAGGTTTTAAATCACAGATTTAAGTATAACTCATCAGATTTTTCGATATCGATAAGCATCGGCATTGCCTTGTATGACAACCTGGTGCATAGGTCTTCGAATGAACTTGTATCTGCAGCTGACCAGGCGCTCTATCGGGCCAAAAAGGAAGGAAGAAACTGCGTTAGATATTATCCGGATAAACAATGACCTAACTAGGGTCAAAGCCAAACGGGTGAATAACATGAGCCTGCGAACCAAATTGCTTGTTTTCTCTATTATTCTTGCATTGATTCCCCTGGGAATTGCCGGGAGGAGTATGATAAAGATAACCAGGGATGAGTTAAAAAGTTCTGCCAACGATAAACTTATCGTAACAGTAAAAAAGGTAACACAGGAAATAGAAGACTTCTATGAATATTCCTGGCTGGCTCCTCTCAGATTGATAAAGAAAGCTGTTGAAAGTGAAGATCTAGGTGTTAATGCTAAACTTTCCATTCTAACAGAAGGAATTAAAAATATAACCGACATCGTAGCGCTTCAAATTTCTGTTCAAGGCGTTTCGACCCCGCTTCTTGTTACTCAAGATGAATTTTCAAATAAACTTAAAAAAAGATCTGTCGATTCGAAGCAATTTTTAAAATTAACATCCGAACAGATTGCTGCATTAAAAAAGGAAAAAGAAAGCTATGCAGGCGATTTAACATATCTGACCGAAACAGATACATGGTTAATTACGGTGATCCTTGAACTTGATAAAAGAACCTTTGGTCGAAGTGCAACCCTATCCGCCAGAATAAATCTTGATCGCCTCAGAAAACGTATTGAAAACCACCAGTCTGCTGAAAAAATTCCCATCATACTCATTAACCGTAAGGGGCAAAATATCTTTGCCTTCGGCATGCCGGATCTCAGCAAGAACCGACTTGTCAAAACAGTGAAGGATTTGCTGGCTTCGAATATCCGCACTATTGGCGCTCAGCCTTATCAGCGGCCCTCAGGCGAGAAAATGCTAGGTGCATACGGTATCCCCAGCATCCTGAGCGTGGGAGTGATTGTTGAAAAAAATGAGAAAGACGCATACCAGGCGGTAGCAGAAATGCAGCGCAACCTGATTATCTGGATTGTTTTCGGTTTTTCCATAGCCGTAGCTGGAGCAATTATTGTTTCTGTTTCCCTGACCAGGCCTTTGTTGAAGCTAACACGGGCTGCGCGCCAGATTTCAGAGGGCAATCTTTCGATTCATATTGAAGGCAGAGAACAAAAAAACGAAATTGGTCAGCTATCCACGGCTTTCAATAAAATGGTGGATGATCTTCGTTTGTATATTGATAAGTTGACGGAAACCACAAAAGCCAAGGAAAGAGTTGAGAGTGAACTGGAACTTGGAAAGACGATTCAGCAAGGTTTCCTTCCTAAAGAATTTCCCCGGTTAGAGAAAATTGATGTGTGGGGGAAGTGCGATCCTGCACGGGAAGTTGGGGGAGATTATTTTGATTTTTTTCAGATTGACGATAATAATTGTGGAATTGTCATTGGCGATGTTTCCGGTAAAGGCGTTCCTTCCGCTCTTTTTATGGCTGTGAGCCGCACATTATTTCGAATATTAAGTTCTAGAGAATTAACACCCGACATGGTGTTGACAGAGTTCAACGATAGGCTTGTGGCTTTGGACCAGGGAGCAAATATGTTTATCACATTATTTTATGGCGTTTTTAATATGACTACCGGCCAATTTATTTACTCAACGGCCGGGCACAATATGCCGTTTGTAAAGAGATCCATTGCTCCAGACGAAAAGTTTGGTATGTTGCCACAGATGAAAACCATGGTAGCAGGGGTGATGGAAGGGATGTATATGGAATTAGCCGAAATCCATCTGAAGAAAGGGGGAGTAATCGTTCTGTATACTGATGGGATTACCGAAGCGGTTAACAAGAAGGATGAGGAATTCGGAGAAAAGCGACTTGCCAAACGTCTTGATAAGTATGCAGACATGTCCGCAAAAAATATGTGCGAAAAGTTAATTCAAGATGTATATGATTTTCAGGCCGAAAGAGAACAGTTTGATGATATGACGATGTTTATTTTAAAGGTTAAATAGGAGTTGGCTATTCCTTAGTTGAACGGAGTTGAGGTTGATAAATTTTACCACCCTTCAAGCAATGAGTGGTTCAAGTTCTTCCATGATTTGTTTCATTACAGTTCCTGCTTTTCCCATGATAAGGTAGTCGCTGATATCTTGTGTCAGAGGGGTTTTTTCCGGATTGATTTCTATCACCTTTGCGCCTGATTGTTTTGAAATAACGGGCATAAAGGATGCAGGCTGTACGATCGCTGAAGTTCCGACCACCAGCATGATATCACACCGGGAAGCGACCTCCCTGGAACGGGAAAGGTGATTGGACGGAATCATTTCTCCGAAAAAAATGCATTCGGGTCTTAAGATGCCCCCGCATACGCAGCGTGGCGGTATTTGCAACATACTTACCCTGATGGTTTTCACTCGCTTATTGCAGATCATGCATTTCTGCCATGCAAAATTTCCATGAAACTCGATTACATCTGTGTTTCCCGCCTTCTGGTGAAGTCCGTCAACATTCTGCGTAATTACAGTTTTTAGGATTCCTTTTTCTTCGAGTCTGGCCAGACCCAGATGGCCATCATTTGGCTTTGCCGTGTCGACTAGCTCCTTCATCTCTTTTATAAGTACGTTCCATACTTTTGCAGGATCTTTCATAAAAGCATCGATATGAGCAAATTCCATGGGATCATATTTTTCCCATATTCCGCCTTTCCCCCTAAAGGGTGGAATTCCGCTTTCTACAGAAATACCTGCCCCTGTTAAGGCAACCACATTTTTTGCCAAAGATAAATCTTTGGCGGCTTTCTTTATTAGGGCATTCATAAATAATTTTTGATGATCTCGTAAAAAGGAGTTTTATAGAGGCAGGAAAGCGGAGAAAGTCATAGGCCAAGAGGTTATCAGTTTTCGAGATCAAGCTACAACTCAAATGTCATATTACATCCAACGGCAAAACATTCCATACTGCTGCCTTTTTCAGCTATTATTTTACCACAGGCTTTAACGATTTTATTCATTTCCCGGTCAGTCCTTTCCTGGTTCAGGTGGAAAAGGCCTATTTTTTTAACTTCGGCTTCAAAGGCAAGATTGAGAACATCGGTATATACGGAATGCCCCCAGTCAATATACGTCTTATACTCTTCAGGTGTGTATTCCGCATCATGTATAAGAAGATCTGCTCCCAAAGAAAATTTGACATATTTTTTATACGGATGACCACCCGGATGGATAAAACCGAGTTCATTATCTGTTAAAAAGACAAAGGTCTTGCCGTCTTCAATTAATTTGTATCCACTGCCGCCATTGGGGTGACTGATCGCTATGGGGACAACTTTTACGCTGCCGATTTCAAACTCCTCCGGGCGGGCTTTTTCATAAGATAATTCTGCTCTGATATCAGAATATTTAACGGGAAAGTTTGGGGGAGCCATGACCTTAGAGATAATACTTTCCACGAATTCATCGTGAAAAGGGCATCGGTGCATCCTGAACTTGGCATCTTTGGAATAGAGCGGTTTGAAATAGGGAAAGCCCATTACGTGGTCCCAGTGGGCGTGGGTAAAAAGGAAATGATACTTATTTCGGCTTTCAGCAGTTAAAAGATTACCAAGCCGTCGGATTCCTGTGCCGGCATCAATGATAATGATATCATTGCTCTTTGTCCTGATTTCTATACAGGTTGTATCTCCACCGTATTTAAGATATTCTTTTCCGGAAACAGGAATAGAACCCCTTGAGCCCCAGCATTTAATGTACATGTTTTAACCTTTCGGAATGAATTAAATTCAACCTATATTTCCGAAAAAAGTGTGCCAGATACCGTCACAATTCCATTGTTTTACAATTTCAGCACCTTTTTTTTTCAGTGTGACCAAAACATCTTCCGACTGGCTTCGTAAAAGTCCTGACAGGATAAACCATTTTTTTGATAAAAAACCTTTTGAATGCAGCAGATTTTTCATCACATCAAAGTGGATATTTGCTATCACAAGATCTGCATGGTTGTCTATAAAAATTTCCGCAGATCCCTGAATCACCATAATGTTTTCTTTTACGTTGTTTAACTGAATATTCTTTTGAGCAGTCCTGGCAGCAAGTAAGTTTCTATCAATAGCTAAAATTTTTTTGCATCCCAGCTTGGCGGCGGCAATCGCCAGCACGCCAGATCCTGTACCTAGATCGAGAACCGACTGCACTTTTAAATCGGAAAATGCCAGTTCAAGAGCCTCAAGGCAGTTGTAAGTCGTGGTATGGGTTCCTGTACCGAATACAACACCAGGATCGAGGATTATGTGAAATTCATCCGGTTCTGAACCTGAGTTTTTCCTTATTTTGTTCCAGGGATACGTGATTAAAAACTTGCCGGCTCTGAAAGGGGCAAGAGTTTCACCATGCCAATTATCGTATGTTATATGATAATTGTCAAGAAGGGTTAAATGTGGTTGAGCAATTAAAAGGTTATCCACCTTTTTTTTTGACGGCCGGGAAAAAAAAAGAAAAGAAAATTCATCCTCTTCCCAGTTGCCGATAAAGTCTTTATAAAAAATTTCACTATCAGAGGCTAAATGTCCTTTGAGATAGTATATATATAGATCTTTATATGGCGGGGTGTTGAAATATTTTTCATCTTTGTTGGCGCTGTATTTTGTTTCAGTCATTTTTTGGCAGCTGATCAAGATACCACTCCATTGGATCAAGTAATTGATAGCCCATTTTTTCCAGCTTCCTTTTTAAAGGGGCAACATTTTGAGTTAACAGATAAGGGAAAACAGCCCGTTTTCCTTCTTCCCAGTATCTGGCCACAAGAACACTTCCGCAGGAGATCTTCTCTTCGGTAATGGCATCAACAATTTGTTTAAGCTGGCCGATTTTTTCTTCCACAAGAAGGCACAAAAGGGTGCCGGGTTCTCCGATTCCAAGAACATTAGTGAATGTGCGAAGAAGATCCCGAACAGAGAGGATCCCTTTTAGTTTACCCTTTTCATCAACAACAGGAAAAGCTCCTACCCGCTTTTCTTGAATTAAAAGGAGGGCATCTTGAATGGTATGCAAAGGAGAAATGGTAAATGGATTTTTTGACATGATATCTTTTACTCTAAGATCGGAAAATTTTTCCTTCTCTTTTTCAAAATCATCCTTTTTCAAATTCTCATACGGCTGGGCACTTCGAATATCACGATCAGTTACGATTCCGATTAAAGTACTATCAGCTTCCACAACGGGAAGGTGCCGGATGTGGTGTTGCACCATTTTCCCCTGTGCCTCAAAAAGACCAGCCTCTTTGCCGATTGAAATGACTTTTTTTGTCATTGATTTTCCGACAAACATTTTATCCTCCACCTTTAATAATATTGATGAATTCGTAAAAAGTTTTATTCATCAGGTTTAAGGTTAATGCCATTGTTTTATCAAACAGCTAAAACTTAAAACGGTTTTTTAATACCAGCTCATTTATTTTTTGCCAAACGATCAATTTTTGCTGGTTCTATATTTATGGGAAACAGTATAACGGTTATTAAGCTTCTTTATTCAATCACCCAGTAAAATGCTAACATGATTCTTTGCAAGCTCGGGAAGCCTTTTGAGCGAGTATCCTCCCTCGAGTACGGTAATTAGCCTGCCGTTTGAGTAACTGTCAGACATTTCCATAACCTTTTGCATAATCCAGGAATACCATTTTGTTGAAAGTTTAATACCGGACATATCATCGTCCACATGACCATCGAAGCCCACCGAGACAAGAATGACTTCGGGCCTGAATTTGGCAAAATCGACTAAAAGATTTTTTTTAATCAGCTCTTTGTATTCAGAATCTCCCTGGCCTGGAAGTACCGGGGAATTTTTTGTAAAACCGTAACCAGGGCCTGAGCCGTATTCAAATTCCCTGCCCGTACCAGGATAAGCAAATGATGGATGTTCATGGATAGAGTAATAAAACACACTGGAGTCATGTTCAAAAATTTGCTGAGTGCCGTTCCCATGATGGACGTCAAAATCAAAGATTCCGACATTGGTTATTTTCCATTTCATCTGAAGATATCTTGCCGCAATTGCCACGTTATTGAAATAGCAAAATCCCATGGCTTCAGCGGTTTCCGCATGGTGTCCCGGAGGGCGGACAGCACAGAAAGCATTATCTATCTCGCCTTTCATAACCAGATCTACAGTGTCAAGGATGCCTCCGACAGCCAGCAGAGCTGTTTCAAATGTCTCACAGCACATTTGGTTATCCGGATGGCAGAATAATTTTTTTCCAGCCATGCAGGCATCTTGGAGACTGTTAATATAATCTTTGTCGTGAACCGTTTCGATCCATTTTAAGTCTGCCCGGCTACCATTTATCAAGATGAGCTTGTCAAGAAGGCCACTATCCTTTATTCCATTATAAATCGCACTAAGTCTTTCAGGTATTTCGGGGTGATAAGAGCTGGTTTCATGAAGCATATATCTTTTATCAAATAAAAAACCTGTTTTATTCATATCTCTTCCTGTTTCACAGCAGTTAAAAACTTTTTCTCACCAAACAACACGAAATAAGACGACTGTTATTATGAGTAAACTATTTGAAGGATCGGGGAGTTTTTCAATCTCCACTATGTCCGTATGAGGGAAAGCCCTATCGCCCAAAGCGACCCTTAACAAATGAGTACAACACTTCGTACACGCCCCTATCCTTTTCGTTGAGCCCATACAGTCAGAGACGATCATTGCGGCCGTGGGAATCTGTCTACTGGGGCTGGCTCAAATCTAATCTCAGCGAGATAGCTGCCGCAGGTTAGTCTCCCTATAAAATTGTCAAGGGTCGCTTTGGGCGATAGGACTTTCCCTCATATGGACCGCTGACTATCAATAAAGCGCTAACGTTTCATCAAGATGGATTATAAAGAGAGACTCCCCGATCCCTCAACTACTTAATAATCTTTTCAAAAATTTCAAATGCCGCTTTTACAGACTTACTATTTTCCGACATTTCTATTGTGGGTTGTCCGTTTAGATCATAATCGTAAATCGTGTTATCCATTGGGATCGTTCCTGCTAGTTCAAGATCTTCATCATTCAGAATGTTTGAAACAGCCTCCGGAAGACCGTTTTTAGCTTGATTGATAATAAGGTAGCTTTTTCCAACACCGATATTGAGATTTTTTGCCAGTTTGTTGATTCTTATTGCCGCTTGGATTCCCCGCCTGGATGTATCTGAAATAACCAGGAGAATATCAGTATTGCTAGTAGTTAACCGGCTTATATGTTCCATCCCGGCTTCATTATCCATTACAATATAAGGATAGTTGTGTGTCAGTTTTTCAAGAAAACCGGTAAGCAGTGTATTGGCAGCACAGTAGCATCCCGGCCCTTCGGGTTGTCCCATAACGACGAGATCATATCCTTTTGACTCTACGATGGCCTGTTCCAGCTTCATGGACATAAAAATATCTTTGGTCATTCCGCCCGGAACGATTCCTTTTTTCATCTCTTCTCTGGCGTTTCCCAGTGTTTCTGAAAATTCAAGTCCGAGTACTTCGTTAAAATTGGCGTTGGAATCGGCATCTACTGCCAGAATCGGTGTCCGTTCAGTTTTTACCAGGTATTTTATTAAAAGGCCCGCAAGGGTGGTTTTTCCCGTGCCTCCCTTCCCGGCCAGTGCAATTGAAAATGACATTTTATAAAAAATTTCCTCCCATTGGTTAGCGTTCCAGGTTTGAAAAATAATTTTTCCACATATGTATAAATTAGGTCACTTGCCGCTGACAGTCAAGCATCTTTTGTAGGCAACGTTTTAAAGCAATGGATATATTGGCGAACTCGTGAGAAGTTTGATTTAGACGGTTTGATGAAAATTTCAATATTAGTGTGTGCTCTGATAGAGCAGAAAAATCATAAAAAGTACTTTTTACATGTTAGATGATTGCAAGGTGTGACACAACATTTCGCTGAATTGAAGTGGGAGACTTTCTACCATGGCCTCTATCTTAAATCCCTTGCAATATGCACTTTCATATGGTAGTTATAAAATTTATTTTTGCTTAGGTAAGCTATAAAAATAAAAAAGAGCAAAGGACTATGAATGGAATTTGAACTAAATAAAACACAAAAGGATATTCAAAAAGCGGTTAGGGATTTTGTAAAAGGCGAATTTGATAAAGACCTTGCCATTGAATTAGCAAAAAATCACGAATTTCCCAAAAAAATTTGGCAAAAGGCTGGGGAAATTGGTCTTATTGGAGTCCATTTTCCGGAGGAGTATTCCGGGCAGGGACTTGGCAGTTTGGAAGATATTCTTGTTATTGAAGAGTTATGCCGAGGGGATTCAAGTATCGGAAGTGCGGTTGCTCTTTCCAGTTTTGCTTCCGAGCTTATCGTACATTTTGGCAGTGATGAAATGAAGGAAAAATTTATTCCTCAAGTCGCAGAAGGGAAAATGCTTTCCGCTGGTGCTTTTACCGAGCCGGATCACGGCAGTGATATTACATCTTTGAATACGACTGCTGTAAAAGATGAGGATGAATGGGTAGTTAACGGCGGAAAGACGTTTATCACCAATGGTGGACTTGCGGGGTTTTACTCTGTTATGTGCCAGACCGATCCCGATGCTAAACCATCTTATCGTGGAATCAGTTTGATTCTTGTCGAGGCGGAGCGTGAAGGTTTATCGACAATGGATGTGGGAGACAAGATGGGTATTAGTACGATGTCCACAACGGAAGTGATACTAAAGGATGTTCGGGTGCCTCTGGCTAATCTTATTGGAGAAGAAAACAAGGGGTTTTATCATGTCCTTCATTTTTTCGATGAAAGCAGAATACAGGTTGCAGCTCAAGCACTTGGAATAGCCCAGGGGGCCTATGACCGGGCACTTGATTATGTTAGGAAGCGTGAACAATTCGGGAAAAAAATAGCCCAGTTTCAGATTACCCAGCATAAGCTTGCAGATATGATCACAAAAATTGAGCTTGCCCGGCTCATCACTTATAAGGCTGCCTGGAATTTTGACCAGGGACGTATAGATCCCAAACTGACATCCATGGCAAAGATGTACGCTGCCCGCACTGCTGTGGAAGTTGCGGACGAGGCAATACAACTTTTAGGTGGGTATGGGTATATGACGGAATATGAAGTTGAACGCTTCTACAGAGATGCAAAAATTACAGAAATTTACGAAGGAACCAAGGAAATTCAGAAAAATACCATAGCCAGTTCGGTTATTGGAAAACTGAAATAAATGAGAAGTAGGGGAGTTCTCCTCAAAAGTTTTTTTGTGAACAGTTTGCATTACATTGATTGTCAGAAGTTCGTCCGGGGGGCTTACCCAATTGGGTAAGCCCCTATGCGAACAGGGCCGAGTTTGAAAAACTCTCCGATCCCTCAAATATACGCTGGAGGTGACTATGTTTGATTTAATTAAAAAAACCATGCTTACAGGTATTGGCCTTGCGCTTTTAGCCAAGGATGAAGTAGAGAGCTTAGCCAAAGAACTGGTTGATAAAGGTAAAATGTCTGAAAAAGACGGGAAACAATTCTTAGATGATCTTTCTGATCGATATGAGGAAGTTCAAAATAAACTGGAAAATATGGTGGAGAAGACTGTAAAAGAATTTTTTAAAAAAACAGATATTGTAACGACTGATGAGTTAAAGGCGCTAAAAAAAGAGATAAGAGATCTTAAAAAAGCCATGAGTAAGGATGAGTAAAAATAACAGTAGCCGTTTACGGCTTGAAATTTGAAACTGGAAAGTATAAATTTTTAAGAGATTAGACTCTTCTCAAAGTTGAATTCGTTCATCAACTGTACAAAAGTATGAATACCAAATTTCCAATTTCAACGGTCTCAAACTGATAATTTCTAACCTAAGACCAACAATCCTTTCCTATGCTCAGTATAAAAAAAATAGGTGTTATAGGACGTACTTATCGTAATCTTAATCGATATCGTCAGATACTGACCGTTCTTTTCAGATACGGCTATGGTGATCTTGTCGATCGGCTGAGGATCGACCAGTATATTGAAATTGGTCTTCAAATGATCTCCAGGAAAAGCCGCGAACGGGTTGAAAAGATGAGTCGTGCTGAAAGAATCAGGATGGCCCTTGAGGAATTGGGGCCGACCTATGTTAAACTCGGGCAAATACTTTCATCACGTCCTGATCTGGTGGCGGCCGACTTTATACAGGAATTTTCCAAACTTCAAGATAAGGTTCCTCCGTTTCCATTCATTGATGCAAAACAGATTATCCAGTCCGAACTCGGTTCTACCCTGGAATCGCTTTTTGATTATTTTGATGAAAAGCCGTTTGCTTCAGCTTCCATAGGCCAGGTACACCGGGCCAGACTGAAAGATGGCGAAGAAGTGGCAGTTAAGGTTCAGCGCCCTGGAATAACGAAGGTCATAGAAGTCGATCTTGAAATAATGCTTCACCTTGCAACACTTATGGAACGTCACATAGAAGAGATGGTTTTGCAACGTCCAATTAAAATTGTTGAGGAATTTGCCAAAACCATAGAAAAAGAAATCGATTACACCATTGAAGCGACTAGCATGCAGCGTGTTGCCATGCAGTTTTTAGACGATCCGAACATTTATATTCCAAAGGTTTTTCATGATAAGTCAACAGAGCGAGTCCTTACGGCCGAATTTATTGACGGCATCAAGGTATCTGAAATCGATCGGATAGAAGATGCCGGTCTCGACAGAAATCTTATTACGGCACGGGGAACGGAGTTATCTTTAAAGCAGATTTTTGAGTATGGGTTTTTTCATGCAGATCCACACCCGGGTAATATTTTTGTTCTGCCGAATAATGTAATATGTTTAATAGACTTTGGGATGATGGGCAGCGTTGACCCCTTTACAAAAGAAAGATTTGTTGATCTGCTCGATAGTATCGTGCGAAAGGACGTATCAAAGGCCGCCCAGACTATTCTAAAACTTACATCATGGGATGAAGCGCCGGATGTTCGTTTTTTTGAAAAAGATGTTTCAGAGTTTATGATGCAGCATCTATACAAGCCGTTAAAGGATATTAAAATTGGTAAACTGCTTCAGAACGTGATAGAACTGACTTCTCGACACCGGTTGACGATTCTTCCTGATCTTTTCCTTATGATGAAGGCTCTTACCACCGCCGAAGGTGTTGCTCTCATGCTCGATCCTGATTTCGACATGATCGGCCACACAAAACCTTTTATCAAGCGGGCAATGATGGATAGATTTACTCCCAAGAGGATGGCAGAAAACTTTTATAACCTGGCATCAGAAATTTTGCAATTTATGCAACAGTTCCCCAGGGATGCCCTTGAAATTACAAATTTGCTTAAAAATAAAAAGTTGTCTTTAAACCTGGAGCACCGGGGTTATGAGACCATGCTTTCTACTTACGATCAGATAAGCAACAGAGTATCATTTTCCATCATCATTGCCTCTTTGATCATCGGGTCAGCCCTGATTGTAATTTCTGATGTTCCGCCTCTTTTTTACGGAATATCTTTGATCGGTATTGTCGGGTTTTTAACCGCTGCGGTAATGGGAATGTGGCTTTTGATCGCAATACTGAGAAAAGGTCGTTTGTAAGAGGGAGATGCCTTTACGACATCTCCCTTAGTTGTAAATGGTAAAAAGTTAATCGCCTGTGGCAGCGCCGTGCAGCTTGATTTCAACTTTTTCTGTAAGGCTTTCATAGTAGTTACGAAGGATTGCAACAACTTCGTCACGGCCGAAGTGATCCGGAAGTTCACCGCCTTCGGAGAGCATCTTGCGAAGCATGGTTCCTGAAAGGAGCACGCGATCTTCTTTGTCATGTGGGCAGGTTCTCAAGGAAGCCATGCCGTCACATTTGTAACAGTAGAATGTCCAGTCAATTTTCAGCGGAGTGCAGAGCAAGGCTTTGCCGCCTTCCGGTGTAGGAATCTTGTCAAAAATAGTCTGTGCTTCAAACATGCCATAAAAATCACCAACACCGGCATGATCGCGGCCAATAATCATCTTTGAGCAGCCATAATTCTGACGGAAAGTGGCATGAAGCAGACCTTCTCTCGGTCCGGCATATCTCATGTCAAGGGGATATCCACCCTGAACCACATTGTCTTCCACGAAATAGTTCTTTACCAGTGCATCAATACAGTTTACACGAACGTCGGCCGGGATATCACCAGGTTTTAAATTTCCTACCAGGGAATGGATGTAAACTCCATCACATACCTCCACTGCGATCTTGCAAAGATATTCATGAGATCGATGCATCGGATTTCTGAGCTGAAGTGCTGCCACCTCGCTCCACCCCTTTTCTTCAAATATCTTTCTTGATTCTTCTGGTCTCATATAGACCCCGGCATACTTTGTGGGATATTCACTTTCGGTCAGTACTTTTACCGGTCCGGCCAGGTTGAATTCTTTCTGTTCCATGACCATCTGGACGCCCGGGTGATCGTCTTTTGCAATTTTCCAGAATTCCTCAGCAGTTGGGGTTCCTTCACCCATGAAGACTTTTTCGCATTCGAATTTTTTGTCTTCTTCAGTCATTTCGTATTTTTCGGTCACCTGCATCGTTGCCAGCATTTCATCTCTCTCGGGATCGTAAAGAGCAATTTCGTCCCCTTCGCTGATAGCACCCGCATCTTCGCCGGAAACATCAAGAGTTACCGGAATGGGCCAGAAAGTACCGTCTGCAAGAAGGTAGTCACTACATACGCCTTTCCAGTCCGCCTTTGTCATAAATCCTGTGAGAGGGCTGAATCCGCCGATTCCCATCATGATCAGGTCGCCCTTTACACGTGGGGATACTAAGATTTTTTTAAGTCCCTCAGCCTTTTTCTTTTCCGCTTCCAGTTCTGCGCCTTCCAGCAGGCAGCAGGTTAAGCCCTTCCCTCCATGAGGTGGAATTAAATTTGCCATCTGTACCAGTCTCCTTTCATTCAATGATTTATTGGTTTAATCGTCTCGGATTAGTCGCTAACTCCGACTGTTTTTCTATTATTATAAAAAGAAATTATGTAGTAAGGATGAAGATGCTTGTCAAGGCAAATCCGGTCTTAAGCAGAGCAGTATTTATAAAATGCAGTTTTCTTTGCAGCTGGTTCGGGGGATAAATTTCTTAAACACGACAACCCGAAAGCATAAAAAAATTATTAATTTCGTGCCATCGGGTTTTGTTTTAATTTAGCCTATTTAAAAATGTGCCCGAAGGAGTCCGGCACTTTGGCAAGCTAAACTCTTGCCTGTTTTAATGGCGGAGAGAGAGGGATTCGAACCCTCGGTGGAGTTTTCACCCCACACTCGCTTAGCAGGCGAGCGCCTTCAGCCAGCTCGGCCATCTCTCCGGAAAATCTTTGATAAGGCTCCCTTTTTGCCCAATTTCTTCGTTAGGCTTCAAATTTTAATCCTCAAAATACTCCCATGTATTCCTCCGGTTAAAATTCTTGCCTTCCTCGAAATTGAACAAAAATGAAACCTTCTCAAAGGTTTTCATTTAAATATATAAAATTGTGCAGCAATTTTATGGCGGAGGGAGTAGGATTCGAACCCACGGAGCTGTGACACTCAACGGTTTTCAAGACCGCCGCTTTCGACCACTCAGCCATCCCTCCTTAATTTGGATTTTTAGATATTTTTAACATTTCACAAAAAACAGGTCAACATCTTTCTCACCAGGATTTTTCCGTTTATTAGGTAGGTCATAATAACAACATTATGGTACTGAAAATTGAATTAAAACCTTTTGTCTGCTGACATCCACGCTTTTATTCTGTTGACATCCGCGCTTTTATGTGGTTTCAAACAGCAGGACACGGAAGCCAAAACAGGCTCAATAAAAAAATCATTAATAAAAGAGGATGAAAAGGATGAAGCAAAAATATCTCATTTCAAAAGAAAGTGATCAAAAAAAACTGGTCATCAAAGAGTTTGCAGAACTGGATAAAGAAATGTTATCTCTTCTCTGTCAAGAGGAATATGATTATAAAATTGTTAAATCTGCAATTTCAAAGGGAAAGGAAGCCCTTGTTTCTGAACTCAGGACAAATAATATGTATCCTCCGAGCGTTTATGCCGAAAAAATAGCCCAAGCGGTTATTGATATATTTGGTTCAAAAGGGAGTCAGTCAATCGAGATAGCATTCAATGACGTCGATTTGTTAATCAAAGCACGGGCCCTTTCAGAAGACCTCGATGAACCAGAGAATATTGTCGATGATCTTGATGAATTGATTGGAGATGACCCTGAGAAAAAAACTGCGACAGGAAAGAAAAAATCCCCCACTAAAGCTGCAAAGGATTAATAGCTTGACCTTTTTTTTCATATTGCCTATGTAGACCGTAGATTCGTAAGAAGCAGGAATAGTTGTTTTTAACGTTTTATTAACCTTTAACAACATCATGGAGGTGCCTATGGAACAGGAAAAAGCATTTTATGAAAGATTGGCGAGGAAAGGTGTTTCACGAAGAGATTTTATGAAATACTGCACCTTCCTCACAGCAACTATGGGGCTTTCATCGTCGTTTGTGCCCAAGGTGGCGGAGGTGTTCGCTGCTCCGAAACAGCGGCCTCCGGTTATCTGGCTTCATTTTGCCGAATGTACAGGGTGTTCGGAAGCGTTATTAAGGACTATTTACCCCTATATTGATGAAATTGTACTGGAGGTTCTTTCCGTTGAGTACCATGAGACGATTATGGCGGCTGCGGGGCAACAGGCTGAGGATCAGCTTCATTCGGCAGTTAAAAAGTATAAGGGCAAATTCATCTGTGTTGTGGAAGGAGCCATTGCAACCAGGTACAATGACGGTTACGGTAAAATCGCCGGCCAAACCTTTTTGGAAATGGCCAAATCGGTCGTTCCCAATGCGTTGGCCACCATCTGTATCGGTGCCTGTTCCAGCTACGGCGGTGTCCAGGCTGCCAAACCGAATCCAGGTGGATACAAAAGCGTCAGTGATGCATTGGGCGTAAAAACAGTAAATATACCAGGCTGTCCGCCTAACCCGGTTAATTTTGTGGGAACCGTTTTAAACTATCTCCTCCTCGGTAAACTTCCGGCAACCGATGACCTCGGCCGGCCGTTGTTTGCCTATGGAAAAACCATTCATGACCAGTGTCCCA
>CAJHXW010000345.1_pt1 | contig 17537 bp, 17 predicted proteins | sample 9198581 | NCBI WGS metagenome assembly CAJHXW01 (sample SAMEA7708328, study PRJEB35096) | sediment metagenome | biome: marine neritic benthic zone biome [ENVO:01000025]; feature: sediment [ENVO:00002007]; material: shallow marine sediment [ENVO:03000034] sea grass bed [ENVO_01000059] ...
CCGGCTCGATATGATCGACACCCAGGAAATAGAGCGGATCGAGGTGGTCAAGGGCCCCAACTCCACCCTGTGGGGAGCCAATGCATCAGGCGGTGTCATTAACATCATCTCTAAAAATCCTCTGGAGAGGAGCGGCGGGGTCCTCAAGCTCGGAGCAGGAGAGCGGAGGACGTATAATTTTCATCACAGATTATTTTTGTGTTAATTCTAAACGATTACAACATGACATTTGCATTCTCATCGGACATGCGATATATACTCTGCCAATTAGGCATAGGTTTTCCCTCCTGGTTGATCTTTCAGAGGCTTTCTCGTTGGAAGAACCTATATTGTTTCTCCTTGCAAAGGTAGAGCTTTTCCGCTCCACCGCTAGAAGCGGTGGGTTTAGACAAAACCAATAATTTTCTGCTTATCTTATTTAAGTTGGGAGGTAAAAATGAGGCTTACAAGAGCAGGTGAATATGCAGTTCGCTGCATCCTATTTCTTGCCGGAAATGACCGCGGAAAGGTTGTAGGCCGCGTGAAAATTGCAAAGGAAATGGATATCCCTGAACAATTCCTGGGGAAGATCGCTCAGCAGTTGGCAAGGTCAGGATTTATAGAAATAGTTCAGGGGGCAAAAGGAGGATATCGTCTTTTGCTTTCACCTGAAAAGATATCGCTTTTAGACGTAATCGAAGCTATCACAGGGGAAATACTTTTAAATGACTGCATATTGAGGCCCGATTCCTGTTTCAGAACTCGGGAGTGTGCCGTTCATCGTGTTTGGGAAAAGGCCAGGGAACAATTGAGAAATACTCTCAAAGAGGCCACATTTTCTAAAATGCTGGAGGCGGAAGTGACTTGCATCCTTCCTTCCATGTCAGCTGAATTATCTGAGGAAAATAAAACCAAGAAAGAATTAAGTTAAAGGGGGTTTGCTATGGACGTTTTAATGCTTTCAAGACTACAGTTTGCCACCGCCACATTCTTTCATTTTCTTTTTGTCCCGTTAACCCTGGGTTTATCCGTTATGGTGGCTATCATGGAAACCAGATATGTCAGGACAGGAGACGAGATTTACCTTAACATGACAAAATTTTGGGGAAAACTATTTCTCATCAATTTTGCCATCGGTGTTGTCACCGGAATAACCCTTGAGTTCCAGTTCGGAACAAACTGGTCACGATATTCGGAATTTATGGGCGACATCTTCGGGCCCCTTCTGGCCATTGAGGCATTGGGATTCTTTTATTTAGAGTCCGTCTTGCTCGGAGTATGGATCTTCGGATGGAGAAAACTTTCCAAAAAAGCACATGCTACCGTGATGTGGCTCATTGCCTTTGCATCAACCGGTTCGGCAGTGTGGATTATTACTGCCAATGCCTGGATGCAGAATCCCGTAGGCTATGCAATCAGAAACGGCAGGGCAGAGCTTGAAAGCTTTGCTGCAGTGATCTTCAACGAATTCGGTATCCTCATGTTTTTTCACACGGTGAGTGCTGCCTATATCTTAAGCGCATTTTTCGTGATGGGCATCAGCGCCTATCATCTTCTTAAAAAGCAGCATGTGGAATTTTTTACAAAATCCTTTCGAATTGCGCTGGTCTTCGGCCTGATCTTCTCCTTTTTTGAAATTGTAGAAGGCCATTTGCATGGTAGTGATCTGGCGCAAAAGCAACCTGCCAAACTGGCTGCAATGGAATCCCATTGGGAAACATCGACCAATGCTCCCCTATATCTTTTTTCCTTTCCGGATGAGACAAATGAAAACAACAGCATTGAAATAGGAAAAATACCGGGTCTGCTGAGCCTGCTGGCATTTCACAGTACGGACGCAGAAGTGAAAGGCTTAAAGGACTTTCCTCCAGACGAGAGACCGCCGGTACTGATCCCCTTTGCATCTTTTAAAATTATGGTGGGTCTGGGATTTTATTTTGCATTAGTCACACTGATCGGATGGTTTAAGAGAAATAGCCTGACAGAAAATCCCTGGTACCTGAAGCTGATGCTTTTCTCCATCCCACTGCCATATCTTGCCATCGAGATGGGATGGGCCTTGGCTGAGGTGGGCCGTCAACCATGGATTGTGTATGGTATTATGAAGACCGCGGATGCAGTTTCTCCAATCGCAGCCTCACAGGTTGCGGTCTCTCTTGCAGCCTTTATACTGGTATACGGTCTTTTGGGCGCTGTCGGCTTTTATCTGATTATTAAAAATGCCAGGAAAGGCCCCGAACCGGAAGCAGCATAGTATTAAATTAAGCGGCTATTTTATTTTAAAGGGAGATAAAAAATGGATATACAAACAATATGGTTTTTTCTTTGGGTGTTGCTTTGGGCCGTATACTTTGTCACTGACGGATTTGATCTAGGCGTCGGAAGCCTGCTCCCCATCCTGGGTAAAACCAATGAAGAAAAAAGAATTATGTACAACACGATTGGTCCCTTATGGGATGGAAACGAGGTCTGGCTGATCACTGCAGGAGGCGTTACCTTTGCTGCTTTTCCACGTGTGTATGCCGTCATGTTCAGCTCACTTTATTCGGCTTTGATGTTTATTCTCTTTGCCCTTATTTTAAGAGGTGTTTCCCTTGAATTTCGAGGAAATGTTGATGATCCACGCTGGCGAAAAATATGGGACACATGCATGTGCGTGGGAAGCCTGATACCTGCCATACTCTTTGGCGTGGCATTTGCCAATATATTTCAGGGTATCCCCATAGATGGAGATGGTGTATATCGTGGAACTCTATTTACGCTCCTTAATCCGTATGGCCTTCTTGGAGGTGTTCTTTTCCTGCTTATCTTTCTCCTTCACGGCTCTTTATGGCTATCGGTAAAAAGTGAGGGAAATCTTCACGACAGGGCGGCTGGCGCAGCCAACAAGCTGTGGCCGGTGCTTTTGGTCGTCGCAGTCATTTTTCTGGTGGCTTCGGCCTTTGCAACCGGCATTTACGACAATTACCTCGCCCATCCTTTTCTATTTGTATTCATTTTGATTACAGTGTTGGCTCTTTTAGGTATTAAGATTTTCCTGGCCAAGAAAAGCTACTGGAAGGCCTGGTTTTCGTCAGCTGTTTTTATTATCGGGGCAACCTTTTACGGGTTTATCGGTCTGTTCCCCAGAATGTTTCTTTCCAATATGGACCCTGATTATACCTTAACGGCTTATAATTCCGCTTCAAGTCCTCTAACTCTGACGATCATGCTGGTGCTGGCCCTTATTTTTATACCCATTGTGCTCACTTACCAGTTTTGGGCTTATAATCTGTTTAAGGAAAAAATTACTCAAGAATATCTGGAATATGAGGAGGCATATTAATTTAAAGAGGGTCCGAGGATTCAAATTTGCAGAGACAGAAAAGTGAGACCCTTGAAAACCGCTGTTTTTCAAAGGTTTATTTGGGGTATCTTTTTTCCTAGAACAATTTTATTAAGATCGATGATCACATCATAAACCATAATTTCAACACCGTTTATTTTTGCCTTTCTAAGCTCTTTACCGTATTGCGGATCTATATCGTCAGCCGAAGAGAATGCTTTTGCATCCATCCGTTGCACCAGGAAAAATATAATACTGCGATTTCCCTCTTTAGCAAGTCTCTGAAGCTCCACAAGGTGCTTTTGTCCGCGCGTGGTTACCGCATCGGGAAAGTATGCGATTTCCTCTTTAATAAGAGTACAGTTTTTTATCTCCACAAAACATTTTTCCCTGTCTTTCTTTGTGAGCATCAGATCGAGTCGGGATGAGTCCGACACTTTAACTTCAGCTTTTACATTTTCATAGCCCTTTAGCTGCTCAACCAGTCCATCCTCAATCGATTTTTTCACAAGCCTGTTAGGAACCAGGGTATTGACTCCCACAAGGGATGTGGGCATCTGAATCATCTCCCATGTATATTTTAGCTTTCTTTTAGGATTGTCGTGAAATGAAAGGTATACCGGTCTGCCCGGCTCCGAGCACTCTTTCATGCTCCCTGAATTGGCACAGTGGGCGGTAACCTGATCGCCGTTTTTTAGCTTTACATCCGCAAGAAAGCGATTATATCTTTTAACTAAAATTCCGGGTGTAAGCTTGGGCCAGAAGAGACCTTGTGAGTTTTCTTTGCTTTTTTTCATTTAAGTGAAATTCAACTTTATTGTTGATATTAAATTGAGGCAGGTATTTATTACTGCATAGAAAAATAATAATCAATACGATACCAGAAAAGTAAAAATTGACATTCTCGCTGATTTCATGATTGATATCACGAATTAACTGAGGTTCATGAAGTTTTTGCTCTCTTCTCTGTCCGTTTGGGGAAGAACCCAATCGCCCGTCATTATCCCCCGGCAATCATGTGGGTAATATGGATACTATCTCCGTCTTTTACCTGCTTGGCCAGTTCATCCGGATAGGCGCTTTTTAGATTGACATAAATTTCAATCACGTTCATCAATTTACCCTTTTTATTAAACAGGGCTTTTTTCATACCAGGGAACTGTCCGATCAGATTGTCAAGGCAAGCACCCACAGTATTCCCATCAACTTCGATGATATCTAAACCATTTGTAAATTGGCGGTGAGTCTTATGAATGTTTATTTTTATGCTCACACCTTACTCCTTTCCCTATTAGGATATTTTCTTGGCATATTTTTTTAAAAGTTTCCACTGTTTGCAGCTCTGGGGAGAAGAACAGGCACGCTTCATTTTTTTCCCAGCCATTTTAAGGCTAAATCCTTTCCTTACCAGGTGAGCAGTTACAAATGTACCAGTCTTTCCAATGCCGAATCGGCAATGAACCAGTATCTTTTTGCCAATACCAATAGCCTCATCCAGCCAGTCAAGGGCCTTTTCCATTTCCTTCATATCCGAAGCTTGCTCGTCGGGAATGGGCAGATAAAAGACTTCAAAGCCTGTCTTTTCCTCGATTTCATGCAAATCACAGTACTCAGCGCAAAGATTAAATGGCGTTAATGCCCTGATTTTTTATTTCGTCGAGATCAGCATACGACATAGGTGCATAGCCAACGGCAAGGTTATCTGATACCCACTGAAGCCGGTATTTTTTCATATGAGTTATTCCTTTCGCAGCTGCAATTTAGACAGTTTCTTCTTCAGTCGCAAAATGATACCGGCCGTTTATAAATTCTTCAATATAGCTTTCAACCATCGAATTGTCTTTGAGATACATATCCATCAACCTGGTCGCCCCAAGAAGACGACCGGTCATATCTAACTTATGTTCAGTAGTTTTTTTATCTTCGCCTTTCAACCTTCCTTCAATAAGATCGCTTTTTTTATCCACATGAAAGCCAAGACGTAGCAAAACACCACTTAAAAAATCCGCCCTTAAAGACCTTTTATCAAAGTCAGCTCCACCGCCGGAAAATCTGAACAGGATATAGTTGTATTCTGTTTTATCTCCACAAATTGTATCGACAATGACAAAATGATATCCAAAACGCAAATTTAAATTAAGATAATCATCAGACAAAACCGCATAACTTGCAAACATGGCAGCTTCAGGGCTGATGATCCCGCCGCTCATAACAATTTTGTCATATTCCGCCCAGTCAAAATGAGTAAAATTTGACCATTTTATGTCCGGGTGACTCAGCCCTTTAAACACCGCATTCATAGGGGTGCTCAAAACATCATCTACATCAACCGTTTTCCTCTCTTTTGTATCTTGCCTGAGCCCTTCACCCACATCAATGATAAAAAAGAGCATCGGAATATGTGAAATGAGTTTTTTTGCGCTTCCTGTCTTTCTAATGCGCCGATCCCCCATGTGAAACATTTCCTGTACCGCCTTTTCATGGGTAAAACGGAGAATGTCATGAAGCGACCTTGATCCCTCCGGGACAAAGGATTCAGCCTGTGGATCGGTGAGTGTTAGAGGTGAAATAAAATCAATGACATATTTCAATTTTCGTACAAAGGGGCTGTCGGATAGCAGGTCCCTTTGAGCACAAGGGCTTTCAAGCATTTCCCGGACAATCCCATCATAGACCGCCCTGCCGTCAGCATGTACTGTCACCTCATTACCATGGGTCAGCCGGGTGGTTGCAACACCGGTATTCACCAGGGTCGGCACTCCAAACTCACGTGCTACAGATGAAAAATGGCCGGCAGTGCTTCCCGTATCTGTGACAACGGCATTTAGCTTGTTCATAACCGTGACATAGTTGGGAGAGGCGTTTTTGGCCACAAGGACCGAACCTTCATGCAGGTTTTCAAGATCGGATTCGCGGTCTACCCTGAATACTTTTCCTGCTCCGATTCCGGCACAGGCCATTTCTCCGCCCGAAACCTGTATGTTATTTTCTATTTCTTCAAACTTACATTCCAGGGGCTTTATATCGGTTTCTTCCAACCGAAGAGGTCTTGATTGAAGCAAAAAAAGCCGGCCATCACTATCCATGCACCATTCAATATCCTGTGGTTCTTTAAAATGTTTTTCAAGCCTCATTCCCCAATCGGTAAGAATGAGGGCAGGGGCATCATCAAGAGAATGCAACCGTTGTTTTTCGTCATCAACAGGAACAGTCGCAGTGATACTTTCCGGTGAAAAGACCATCTGCACCGGTTTGTTCCCTGTTTGTTTCCGTATGATTTCGGGCTGTTTGTTCTTTCTCACATTTATGATATCCGGTGATATCTTGCCTCCCACCAACAATTCACCAAGACCCCAGATGGAATGAATGGCAAGGCTCTTTAAGCCATGGTCTTTAATATCTTCAGTATAAATAATTCCGCTTACAGCCGAATCTATCATCTCAAGAGCTAAAGCCGCCATGGGGGTTTCAATATCCAAAAGCCCGTAGCTGATTCTGTAATAAAGTGCCCTTGGCAAGTATTTGCTCGCTATAACATCTTTATAGGCATCAAGCATGCCGTCTTTACTTACATTAAGAATTGTCCGATACTGACCAGCAAATGATGAGTGCGTGTCTTCGCCCACAGCGCTGCTTCGCAAGGCCAGCTTGACATTCCCGCCTGTCTGGTTTTGTAGCGACTCATAAGCATTGAAAATGTCTTCTTTCATATCCGGGGGAATTTGAGCTTTCAACATACTACCCACTAACTCTTGTGAAATGTTATTCAACGAGGCAGTAGAGTGAATGTCCAACTTGGTTAACTTTTCATCAATCGATTTTCTTAAATGATTAAATTCGATAAAGTAGCGAAAAGCATTGGTAGTTATCACAAACCCTTTTGGTATGGGAAGCTGCAAATCTCTTTCAATGATGGACAGATTCAAAGCTTTGCTGCCAACCACGGTCTGGCTGTTGTGAGGAATCTTGTTTAATGGTATTGTAAAAGGGGCAGAAGTATTAGACTCTTTTGAGGCGAAAATGAATTTTGCATAGGAATCGAATCTTTTAAAATAATCTTTCAAATCAGGGTAACAGGTGGGGCACATTTTTTCAAAGTCTTTAAGCATGGCCAAAACACAGCGGGATAAATCATTATACTTATCTTCGATTACTTTAAAATCTACCCTTACCTGGTTGTAATATATCTCTTCCAGTTCAGCCATGAGTACATGAATCCGTTGGTCATGTGTTAAAAGAGATTTAAAAGCTTCATATTTTCCCTTAAGAGCCTTTGTCGGAGAAAAAAGCTGATAAGTCCAGTGCTTAAAAAGGTTTGTTATATGTATCATTAAATTCCTCTATACTGTTTCCCATAAATATATTCCGTTATAAACGATGAAAGACTCGGTTATAAGAGATCGTAAAGAAAGAACAGACCGAACATATTATAATTGATTTAAGTATCAGAAATAATTTAAACAAATTGGCAATATGGCACACCAGTTCTTTCCTAACGATCTTATATACACTCAAACAGTTTCCTCATTTAAAACGAAACATATTTATGGGAATGACTATAAGCGCGAATATGTCAAAAAGCCTCTATGAAATAGTAAAAAATTCTGTTTAAGAGTAGACAGGAATTTAAGGTCAAATAGACGCAGTTCATCTTTTACTATGATAGTCCGCTCTATTTCTTAAAAATTTTTGTATATTCATCGTACCCCTCTTCTTTCAAATCTTCTTTGGGTATAAAGCGAAGAGCGGCAGAGTTTATACAAAAGCGAAGTCCGGTCGGTTCGGGTCCATCAGAGAATACATGCCCGAGATGAGAATTGGCATGTTTACTTCGAACTTCCGTTCTTGTGGCAAAAAAACTTCGATCCTCTATTTCAATAATATTCTTCCGCTCAAGAACTTTGGTAAAGCTTGGCCACCCTGTTTTTGAATCATACTTGTCGGTAGAGGCAAAAAGGGGTTCTCCGGATACGATATCAACATAGATGCCCTGTTTTTTGTTGTTCCAGTATTCATTGTTAAAAGCCCTTTCCGTATCATCTTCCTGTGTAACTTTATATTGCAGGGGGGTCAATTTTTCTTTGAGCACTTTTTCAGACAATTTGTCGTACTTTTTATTGGGCTGTTTGGAATCTTCAGCTTTTTCTTCATCTATCCATATCTTTCTAAGGTAAGGATCACGACCGGAACTGGATCTGTAATGCTTGTATCTTATTGGGTTTTTCTGATGGTAATCCTGATGATAGTCTTCTGCTTTAAAAAATTTTGACGCTTTTATGATATGGGTAACGATTGGCACATTATATTTTCCTGATTCATCGAGCTTGGCTTTAGATTTTTCTGCTAATGCTTTTTGTTCTTGATTATGATAAAATATAGCTGTTTTATATTGTGTGCCTTTGTCGACAAATTGTCCCATGGGGTCCGTGGGATCAATTTGTCTCCAAAATGTCTCAAGGAGTTTAGAATAGGTTATTTTAGATGGATCAAAGGTAATTTGAACGGCTTCTAAGTGCCCGGTCTGTCCGGTGCAAACTTCCTCATATGTCGGATTGTCGATATGCCCTCCAGTATAGCCAGATATCACATCCATAACTCCTTCCAGTTTTTCAAAAGGGTGTTCCATGCACCAGAAACAGCCACCGGCAAAAGTCGCTTTTTCAAATTGGGTTTGAGCATTTGAATCAATCTGTGAATGCATCCTCTCCTCCTTTGGTGATGATCAATCCTATTATTAAATATAACCATTTTTCCTGCTCAGATCAAGGACAAGGATTCTTTTGGATACTCGGCAGGAGAAAATATGGACATGGTTCATGCCTTTTTTTTGCGAGATCATCAAGGTTGACAAACAGTCATGTATTATTATAGTTCATGTATTGTTATGGTTTTAAAAGAAAGATTGTGACATTTTAGTTTTTTAATAACAGGCAAGCGGGCAGTAAGAACCCTGTGTGCCCGACTACTTAAACTTTTTTTTTGGTGTGTTTTTAGCGAGATGGGTTAATACAAAAAATTGAAAAGGGAAGGTTAATAACATGGCTGATAGCATAATGGAAATTGAAGACAGCAGTTTTGATAACGAAGTTTTGCAGTCAGAAAAACCTGTGCTGGTGGATTTCTGGGCACCGTGGTGCGGACCGTGCAAGGCTATAGGCCCGGTGGTTGAAGAGCTAGCCGGCGATTTTGGTGATAAAATAAAGTTTGCAAAATGCAATGTTGATGACAATCCGGTTACGCCGGGTAAATATGGGATCAAAGCTATTCCAACCCTTATCATGTTTAAAGGGGGAAACGTTGTTGATCAGATTACAGGAATGGTTGCTAAATCAAAACTTGAAGAAGCAATAAAGAGCATTCTTTAAAAACCTGCACCAGAATAATACTGAATTCTTTTTCTAACAATCTTGTACAAAGTCCGATTTGCACGGTTTCGTGTAAAGTTCAAATTCAAGATGTGCATTATTTAAAACATCGGCGGTGGCCATCTATGCTCGCTGCCGGTTTTGATTATGTATTTTCAAAGGTGTTCATAATTAATATAAAATATGAAACGGCTTGCAGTAACATTTTTAATTATATTAATTGGTTGTTCGGGTTGCAGCCTGTTTAAATCTAAGGATTTAAAATCCGCAAAAGAGCTTGCACTGGACGGCATGGATGAATTCAACAGCAATAACTATAAAAGTGCAATTGAATCCTTTGAAAAACTAAAAGACTGGTATCCTTTCAGCAAATACGCCATTCTTGCTGAATTGAAAATTGCTGATGCACATTATCGCCTTCAAGAATATGAAGAAGCTGTTTTTGCTTATGAAGAATTTGAAAACCTTCACCCTCGGAATGAAGCGATTCCTTATGTTGTTTACCAGATTGGACTTAGCTATTTCGAACAAATAGATACAGTAGATCGTGATCAGACCACAGCATTAAAGGCAATCGAAACATTCGAAAGACTTAATAAGCAATTCCCTGATAATGAGTACCACGGTATAGCTTTACAGCATATTAACAAATGTATTAAAAATCTTGCCGGGCATGAGATTTATGTTGGACTTTTTTACTACAAAAACAAACACTATAAAGCAGCTTTAAACCGTTTTAAGGCAGTCCTTTCCAGATACCCCGATGTCGGCTTTCACAAAGACGCCCTTTTTCATATTGCCTTGTGCCAAGAAGCTTTGAAAAAAGAAAAGGAAAAAAAATAGAAAAATCAGAAGGAGTGCTTATTATGATGAAGTTTTATATGAAAAATTTCTGAAAATACTTTACACGCCTATGATTATGGTGTAAAAGCCGCACAATCAGTTAAGCTTTAAGGAGATAAATATATGTCGAAAATTTGTGAAATATGTGGGAAAAAACCTCTCACGGGAAATAATGTCAGTCACGCCCATAATACAACCAAGCGTCGTTTTAACCCCAATCTTCAAAGGGTAAGAGCGGTTTTAAACGGAAGAACAAAAAAGATAATGGTATGCACAAGTTGTATAAAATCAGGCAATGTGGTCAAAGCGGCTTAAAGCTCTGGGTGCCATACCAATAAATTGAGATCCTAACCGATGCGTTTTATGTCTTGAACATGTTTTATTTTTTTTAATGCGGATAAGATTTTGTTCAGATGTTCAGTACTTCCAACATCTATTGTAAAATAGCTTTCGACCATTTTATTTTCATCGGTTGCTGTTTTTGCGCTGATGATGTTCGCTTCAAGCTTGCTGATGGCGCCGACCACATCGGCCAGTAGTCCCATTCTGTCATAGGAACGAATCCTGATTTTTACAGGATATGTTTCTTCAATTTCCACATTCCATTCGACATCGATTTGTCTTTCAGGATTCATATTCAAGGCATTAATACAACCGGCACGGTGGACGGTCACGCCGTATCCCCTGGTAATATAACCGGTAATAGGATCTCCGGGTACCGGCTGGCAGCACTTGCCGAATTTGATCAGTATGTCATCTACACCCTTTACAATGACTCCTGACTTGGGTTTCTTTTTCTTTACACGACCGATGATCTTGCCAAAAATAGATTCCCGTTTTTCCTCCATTTCAGGTTTTGGGGCAAATTTTCGTACGACCTGTAATGGGGTGATCTTACCGTAACCCACATTTGCAATAAGATCATCCACCGTCTTAAAGCCGAAATGATCGGCTACTTTCTCCATCTTCTCTGATTTTACAGATGTATTAAAATTAAGGCGATATTTACGAAAGGCCTTTTCACACATTTCACGGCCAAGACTTAAGCTTCGATCTTTTTCCTTGGTTTTAATCCACTGCCTGATTCTCGACCGTGCCTTAACCGTCTTTACAAATTTAAGCCAGTCTTTGCTCGGGTGATGATTTTTTGATGTAATAATTTCAGCAATATCACCTGTTTTCAGTTCATGCTGGAGAGGAACCATCCGACCGTTCACTTTGGCTCCGGTGCACTGGTTTCCCACTTCTGAATGTATTGCATATGCAAAATCTACAGGTGAGGCGCCCTTTGGAAGAGATTTAACTTCCCCTCTGGGAGTAAACACATAGACTTCATCCGGAAAAAGATCGATTCGCACATTTTCCAGAAACTCGTTTGGGTCGCGAAAATTTTCCTGGTTTTCAACCAGATTCTGAATCCAGGCATATGTTTGGCTGGTACTATCATCAATACTTTTGCCTTCCTTATAGCTCCAATGGGCGGCAATGCCCGATTTTGCGACCTTATCCATCTCCCAGGTTCTTATCTGTATTTCTATCCGCTCACCCACAGGCCCGATAACCGTAGTATGGAGAGATTGATACATATTCGGCTTCGGGCGCCCGATATAGTCCTTGAACTTGGCGTCAATCGGTTTCCACAGGGAATGGATCAGTCCCAAAGCTTCATAGCAATGGGGTATTGTATCGAGTATTATCCTAAAAGCGATAATATCATAAACATCACTAAATTCCAGGTTCTGACTGACCATTTTCTGATATATGCTGTAATAATGCTTATTTCTGCCAAAGACTTTGCATTTCAGATCGGCTTCAGCCATTTTTTTGATCATGTAATTTTTTGCGGTTTCTACATATTTTTCACGTTCCTCTTGGTCTTTTCGGACATAACCTTTTATTTTAGAATAATCTTCAGGCTGTAGATACATAAAGGAAGTATCTTCAAGTTCCTTTTTTATCCAGTAAATGCCCAGACGGTCTGCAATAGGAGAATAAATATCAAGGGTTTCCTGGGCAATCTTTCTCTTTTTTTGTTCGCTATTGTGAAATTGAAGTGTTCTCATGTTATGCAGCCGGTCAGCCAGCTTAATCAAAATGACCCTGATGTCATTTGCCATGGCAAGGATCATTTTCCGTATACTTTCAGCCTGACGTGCCTGCGAGCTGCGTAATGGAAGTGTGCCCAGTTTTGTAACGCCGGACACTATATTCAGAACGTCCTGACCGAACATTTCTTTTATATCTTCCTCAGTTGCACGGGTATCTTCAATGACGTCATGTAAAAGTCCAGCAGCGACACTCACCACATCGAGATTCATATCAGATAGAATACTGGCCACTTCAAGGGGGTGAGAAAGGTATGGCTCACCGGACAGCCGCATTTGTCCGTCGTGAACCCTTGCAGAATAAATGTAGGCTCGATCTATAATATCAAGGTCTGCATCCGGATTGTTTTCGGACGTTTTATCAATTATATCGCTGATACGAATCATGGGTTGTGCTTAATATGCCTTGGCAAAAACCACCCGGCTGTTGGAGTTTTTCCCGCAGCATATGCACTTTCCTCCGCCGGTATCGTTTTTAAAGGGTATGCACCGGATGGTAACTTTAAGGTCTTCCTTTATTTTTGACTCGCATTCATCCGAGCCGCACCAAAAAGACTGTGCAAATCCGCCGTGAATCTCAGGCTTTTCCTGATTTTCAGGCGTGAAATAGTCCTGGAATTTCTTTTCATCATCAATAATGATAGTATGTTTTTCCTTAAATGACAAGGCCCGGTCAAAAAGGACCTTTTGTATATCATCTAAAATATTTGTTATTTCACCAACAAATTGATTTCTTTTTATCGATTTCTTATCTCTGTGATCTCTGTCTCTTCTGCCGACAAATACTGAGTTATCCGCAATATCTCTTGGCCCAATCTCAACTCTAAGCGGTATTCCCATTTTATCCAATCCCAACCCCTTGCACCTCCTATATCGCGATCGTCTATTTCCACATCTATGGTGCGGTTATGATATTTTATGTCTTTAAGCTCCTTTGACAGGATTTGAGTATATTCCATCACCTTTTGCCTGTCTTCGGTCTTTTTCATGATTGGTAATAGAACAACGTGGGAAGGTGCTATTTTTGGAGGAAGGATAATTCCATCGTCGTCACCATGAGTCATGATGAGTCCACCGATAAGGCGTGTCGATGCCCCCCATGAGGTTGTCCATGCATATTCCTCTGTTTCGTTGGCCGACTGAAACCGGATATCAGAGGCCCGTGCAAAATTCTGTCCAAGGAAGTGTGATGTGCCCGCCTGAAGGGCTTTCCTGTCTTGCATCATTGCTTCAATACACAAGGTGTCAACTGCGCCGGGAAATCTTTCAGAAGCTGATTTTCTTCCCCTGATGACAGGCATGGCCAGGTATTCTTCAGCATTTTTTGCATAAACATCGAGCATCATTTGAGTCCGTTCAAGGGCTTCTTCTTTTGAAGCGTGTACCGTATGCCCTTCCTGCCACAAAAACTCACTGGTCCTTAAAAACAGGCGGGTTCTCATCTCCCATCTCACCACATTTGCCCATTGGTTGATCAACACCGGAAGGTCACGATAGCTGCTAACCCACTTTGAGAATGAATCTCCAATAATTGTTTCGGAAGTGGGACGGACAACTAAAGGTTCCGTTAACCGGCCTGCAGGTTCAAGGCCGCCATGGTCTCTTTTTTCAAGCCTGTGGTGGGTGACGACTGCACATTCCTTTGCAAAACCTTCTACATGCTCAGCTTCTTTCTCAAGAAAGCTTAACGGAATAAACAAAGGGAAATATGCATTCTTTACTCCTGTCGATTTAAACATGTCATCCATAGCATGCATGATGTTTTCCCAGAGGCCATAGCCCCAGGGTTTTATTACCATACAGCCCCTGACCGGCGATCTTTCCGCAAGATCCGAAGCCTTGATTACCTGCTGATACCATTCAGAGTAGTCTTCTGCCCGTGTGGGAGTAATTGCTGTTTTTGCCGGGTTTGTCATAATATTCCTTTCTTAAATTACCGACTGTTTTTCATATTTTTCAATTTCCTGAAGAAGAATTTCAGCCAGTTTTTCTTGGGGAAATTTTTTAACAACTTTTCCCTTTTTGAAAAGTATGCCAACGCCATCTCCGCCAGCGATACCGATATCTGCTTCTTTTGCTTCTCCTGGTCCGTTTACAACGCATCCCATAATTGCAATTTTTATGGGCGCGGATTTTAACCATAAAGTTTTTTCAAGTTTCTCAACGATTCCAAAAAGATCAATATTACAGCGGCCGCATGTGGGACAAGATATAATTTCCGGGCCATATTTGCGAATATCCAATGCTTTTAATATTTCGTATCCAGTTCTTACCTCTTCAACAGGGTCTCTGGTCAAAGAGACCCGAATAGTATCTCCGATTCCTTCCGCAAGAAGCATTCCGATCCCCAGGGAAGATTTAACAATTCCAGAATATAGGCCACCGGCTTCCGTCACACCCACATGAAGGGGAAGATCTGTTTTTTCTGAAAGCATCCTGTAGGCCTTCACTGTTCTATAAACGTCGGAGGCTTTTAATGATACTTTTATTTGGTGAAAATCAAGAGATTCTAATAAATCGATATTTAAAATAGCGCTTTCTACCATGGCTTCCGCACATGGGCCTTTATACTTTTTTAGTAAATCTTTTTCAACAGATCCTGAATTCACTCCGATGCGAATAGGAACATTAAAGTCTTTTGCACAATCAACAACCGCCTTAATTTTTTTTTGGCTGCCTATGTTTCCCGGATTAATCCTCAAACCGTCCGCACCTGCCTTTGCCGAAGCGATTGCCAGACGATAATCAAAATGAATGTCGGCAATAATTGGGATGGATGTTTTTTTCTTTATGGAAGAAATGGCTTCCGCCGCTCCTATATCCGGGACGGCGACTCTTACGATCTCACATCCTACGGCCTCTAACCGCTGTATTTGAGAAACAGTAGCCGGGATATCCTGTGTAAAAGTATTTGTCATGGATTGGACAGAAACCGGAGCCATACCACCGACTTTTACTTTGCCCACCATAACCGGCCGGGTTTTTTTTCGTTGTATTGCAAACGGCATAAGCTTTTATACTTCAGATTGACAGAAAAAACAATTGCAAAAAGTGTCTTTCAATTTTGCTTGAATAATGAAATTTTCTCTGTTAAAAAATATTATGTTACACTGAACAGATCTTCTCCCTCGGCAGACTGCGACCAGCAAAAAGCTCCTGCCGGAAAATACGCAGGTTCCACCAGCTCAGGTATATGGTGCTTGGGCGATTAAATTCTGAGACCTTTGGAAAATGGTAATTTTTATTCGAGTTCAAGGAAGGTGAAAATTTCAACCACAGACATATATAGAATATTTCGAGGATTGAAATTTAAACCTGACGCAGAAATCGGATAAAAAGTGCCGTTTTCCAAAGGTCTCTATCTATAACCGTTTCCGGCCTGGCCGGGTGAGTGAGGAAAAAATGAGTCAAGAACAAGGCAATCATTTTGCTAAAAAGCATAAAGGCAGCATCAAGATCAATCCTTTAATTAAAGAAGCCGTTTTAAAACGTTCAAAGGAAGAAAACCTTCCCTGTGCGGTGGCGTTTGAAATTGCAAGAGAACTGGGCGTTGAAGCGGCCGAAGTGGGAAAAACGGTCGACCTTTTGAATATCAGGCTTTCAAAATGCCAGCTTGGATTATTCGGCTATTTGCCGGAAAAAAAGATTTTAAAACCACAAGATACCGAAAATCAGGATTTAAAAGATGCAATTGTTAACGCGGTTGCTGATGAAAGACTTCCCTGTAAAGAAGCATGGGATATTGCCTCTGAGTTTAAGATTAGAAAAATGACAGTAAGCAGCATTGCAGATGCGATGGGTATTAAAATAAAACCCTGCCAGCTCGGCGCATTCTAGTCCGTCAGTAATAGTGGCGGAAAGCCGGCTGATATTTTTTTGTCAATTATAACACTTCTACATAATACTGATACATGCAATTAAAAGTAGAAATATTAACGGTTTCTGACAAATATCGCGTTACTTTTTGATCAATTTGTTTTGATTTTCAGCACAAAAATAGAATAAACACAATCTATAATGTTATGATTGAAGAGGATAATCATGGGCAAAATAAGTTACGAAATCGAAATTGAGATTTTTAAAGGAGAAGGCTGCGACCATCATCGGCCGGGGGAAAAGTTCAGGTATCCTGATGATATTGGAAATATATGCCCATGGTTAATGGATAGCATCAATTCTATGGTCAGGGTTCTACAATTTGGCGGAACTTTACCTTGGAAATACAAAGATACCGAATACGAAAAGGTGCTTGATTCTGATGGGATTACGACAGAATTCATTCGCTGCCCGGACCCCACTGATGCGGGTATTATTGCCAAAATAACCAGGAAGAAGCTGACTGCGCCGAAAGATGTTGGATGGTCATAAATAAAGGATGAACAGCTTCGCTGTTTTTTCTGCAGGTGATCTCGAGCGATGTGTGGAAAAGACAAAATTAAACGATTTGGGTTTTTACATTTTCTTATTATGAAATTCAATGACTTTGTATGAATAAAATAGAAAAAATGAGCAAAATTGACGAAGCGTATCTTTTACCGACAGCCATGATAGACAGCGACAGTGTGCCTATTATTGAACACGCTGAAAAGATTATCGGTACTGCGAAGGATTCAGCGATTGACAAGGCCATCAAACTCTTTTATGCCGTTCGAGATGGAATCTGGTACGATCCCTATTATCCGTTTTACCGTGCCGAGCATTACCGGGCAAGCAATGTATTAAAAAGCGGGCGCGGATATTGTGTGAGCAAAGCATCACTTCTTTGTGCTTTGGGAAGAGCTTGCAAAATCCCGTCACGCCTTGGTTTTGCCAATGTGAGAAACCACCTGGCCACCAGGCAGCTGATAGAATTTTTAGGTTCGGATCTGTTTGTCTATCACGGATTTACAGAATTCTATCTGGAAGGCAAATGGGTTAAGG
>CAJHXW010000150.1_pt1 | contig 17448 bp, 29 predicted proteins | sample 9198581 | NCBI WGS metagenome assembly CAJHXW01 (sample SAMEA7708328, study PRJEB35096) | sediment metagenome | biome: marine neritic benthic zone biome [ENVO:01000025]; feature: sediment [ENVO:00002007]; material: shallow marine sediment [ENVO:03000034] sea grass bed [ENVO_01000059] ...
GGAAAAAACCTTTTGCTCTGCCATTCGGCGTCTTCAGCAAAGCGGGCGGTGAAAGAAATCTAAACTTATGACTGATCAAAGTACAGAAAATTTACTTAACAAATTAAGGCATAGCGAGGAGATTTTCAGGCGTAACGAGGAAACGACCCGAAAGTTTTTTGAAATTGAAAAACGTATTCTTTCAATTTTAAATTATAAGGATCTTTTTGAAGTCCTGTTAGATGAAATCAAAAAGAAATTTAATATGCCTTATGTCTGGCTTTCCCTCATTGAAAAAAGCGAAGTAATGAGTTTTATCGAACATCTTGAAAGTTCTGAGATCTTAAAAAAAAACATGAATGTGGTTGATAAAAATACTTTTTTAAAACTTGTCGGCACTAAAACAACTCCTTTGCTTATTAATGATAACTTGAAGGCTTTCTCTAAACTTATTCCCCGGCAGGATAAATATGCCATCAGGTCTATTGCACTATCACCCATTTCTTTTGACGGTGAAATTATCGGAAGCTTAAATCAGGCGCACATTTTACCCGGACATTTTAAACCGGGACTGGATACAAGTTCCCTTGAACAGCTTGCCGTAAAAGTCTCTTTTTGCCTGTCCAATGTTACCGCTCATGAGAAACTGAAATTCCTCGCTTATCGCGATCCATTAACAGGATTGCTTAACCGCAGAGCGATGGAAAATGCACTTAAAAGAGAGTTCTCCCGTGAAATGCGTTATCAGAGAATACTATCCGTGGTCTTTATAGATCTTGACGATTTTAAAAGTGTCAATGATACTTATGGACATGACCGGGGGGATGGGCTGTTAAAGTACGTGGCGAATCAATTATTTAATATAAGCAGGAATACGGATGTTGTGGCGAGATTTGCCGGGGACGAATTTATTTTTATCCTTCCGGAGACTTCGGCTGCGAAGACAGAAAAACTTATGAGTCGTCTTAAAGATTATTTTCTTAATCACCCCTTGAATACAGCAGGAGACTCGATACACGTCTCAATCAGTTTCGGCGTTGCATCTACTGAAGACAAGTCAATTGAAAGTCCGGCTATGCTTCTAAAAAAAGCGGATGAGATGCTTTATGTAGCCAAAGCAGCAAGGAAAACTTATTCCACAAACAGGTAACAGCCCTTTTTTTTTGCAACTGCAAGATATTGTATAGTTGGCATATAGTAGTTCCCATAAATATGTTCCGTTTTAAAAGAGGAAACTGTCTGAGTGTATTAGAAATCGTTAAGAAAGAACTTGTGTGCCATATCGCCAATTGGTTGGTAATATTTCTGATGCTTAAATAAATTATAATATGATTGGTCTGTTCTTTCTTTACGATCTCTTATATACGATTTTTTCATCGTTTAAAACGGAATCTATTGATGAGAAACAGCATAATCAGAAAAAAATGCCCCGCATTATATTAAAAGCAGGGCATCACAACTATCAAATTTAAGACGTTGACAAAAAAGCGGTATTTTGTGCACGCCTTGATTTGATTAAAATCAAGCTATTTTTTCTCTTTGGTATCCTTCGGTTTTTCTTTTTTCGTTTCAGCTTTATCTTTCTTTTCTATTGTCTTGGCTTTGGTTGCAGCGGGCTTCTTCTTTTTTTCCGTAGATTTGGTCTCCTTTTTCTCGGCTGCTTTTTTCTTTGTGGTGGGTTTTTTCGCTGTTACAGGTTTTTCGACCGCTTTTTTTTCTGCAGCTGGTTTTTTTTCTTTTTCAGGTTTTTCCTCTTTTTTATCGGTCTTGGTTTTCTTTTCTGCTGGCTTTTTTTTCGTTGCCTTAGGTTCACTTTCCTTTTTTTCAGCTACTGCCTTTTTGGCATCCGTTTTTTTACTCTCTTTTTCAGGCTTTTCTTCTTTTTTCGTTCCTGCTTCTTTCTTTACTGCTGCCTTTTTCTGTGCTTTTGCTGGTTTCTCTTCTTTTTCGGAGGCTGCAGCTTTATCATCAACGCTTTGCTTTTTCACTGCACCTTTGGGCTTTTTCACCTTTTTCTTTTTCGGCTTTTCCACGGTTATAAGTTCTATAAGAGAAACGGGAGCAGCATCGCCGGGGCGTCTTCCAATTTTAACAATTCTTGTATATCCACCGGAAACTTTACCATATTTTTCGCCAGCCTCTTCAAACAGTTTATAAACGACAGTTTTCTCTCTTATAATTGAAAGTGCCTGGCGCCTTGCATGCAAATCCCCCCTTTTTGCAAGGGTGATTAAATGATCTGCCCATCTTCTTAATTCCTTGGCCTTTGCTCCAGTTGTACGAATTCGTTCATATTTGAATAAAGATGTAACCATGTTTCTGAACATGGCATTCCTGTGGCTGGTAGTCCTATTTAATTTTAAGCCGGTTTTTCTGTGTCTCATTGATTAATACCTTTATAAAAAGTCATCGCCCAACATATATAGTTACTCGCCCTCTTCCTCAGTATCTTCCTCAGGCGGAATAAATCCTTCAAGCTTCATCCCAAGAGAAAGGCCCATTTCGTTTAAAACTTCCTTAATTTCGTTAAGCGATTTTCTTCCAAAATTTTTAGTTTTAAGCATTTCGCCTTCTGTCTTACTTACAAGCTGGTAAATCTTTATAATGTTTGCATTTTTCAGACAATTGGCACTTCTTACAGAAAGCTCCAGCTCTTCAACACTTCTATACAGATTATCGTTAAATTTTGGCTTTTTCGGTTCACCCGATTTTTTTTCAGGTTCGGGTTCAAGTTGTTCATCAAAATTAATAAAAATTGACATTTGTTCTTTTAATATTTTGGCAGCATAGGCAACAGCATCCTCAGGTTTAATGCTCCCATCCGTCCATACTTCCAGTGTAAGTTTATCATAGTCTGTTTTTTGGCCAACACGGGCATTGCCTACCACGTAACTTACACGTTTAATTGGTGAAAATACGGAATCGACTGGTATCGTTCCTACAGGTGCATCCTGATCAATATTTGCTTCGGCCAGAGAATACCCTTTGCCTATCTTGGCGGTCATAGACATTTTTAAAACAGCCTTCTCCGATAGTGTAGCGATATGCAGCCCCGGATTAAGCACTTCACATTTTCCGTCATCGCTGATAATATCCTCACCTGTAACCTCTTTAGGTCCCTGGGCATCGATTCGTATTGTTTTCGGTTCACTATCGGAAAGTTTTAAGCGAACTTCTTTTAAATTAAGAATTATTTCGGATACGTCTTCAAGCACACCCTCTATGACGCTGAATTCATGCATGACAGCGTCAAATTTTACAGATACTATTGCAGCACCGTAAAGAGAAGAAAGAATAATCCGTCTCAAAGCATTTCCGATTGTTATGCCAAATCCTCTTTCAAGAGGTTCGCAAACAAACTTTCCATATGATGGTCTACTGTTAACCTGAACCTTTTCCGGCTTTATCATCTCTTGCCAGTTAATGTACATGAGTTCATCTGATGGCATTTATTATCTCCAGTTTTTAATTGACTAAATAAGCTTTATTAGAATTCATTGACAAAAAAATAACAGGGTAATCTTTTAGCTATTTGGAATACAACTCTACAATGAGTTGCTCCTGCATGGGCATTGTAATATCTTCCCGTTCAGGAAAAGTATTGACTATTCCTTTCATGTTATCTTTTTCCAGTTCGAGCCACTGTGGAACACCTCTTCGAACGACAGCATCAAGGGCATCAGTCATGGCTTGTATTTTCCGGCTTTTCTCACGTATTTCAACCACATCACCTTTTTTGACAATATATGACGGAATATTAACCTTCTTGCCGTTTATCTGAAAATGGTTGTGTTTTACAAAATGGCGACCCTGGGTGCGTGAATTAACAAAACCCAGACGATATACTACATTGTCAAGTCGCCGTTCGAGCATCATAAGAAGATTTGATCCGGTTATGCCCTTTTTGCGATCCGCCCTTTCAAAAAACAGATGAAACTGTTTTTCCGACAGACCGTAAATACGTTTTACCTTCTGTTTTTCTCTAAGCTGAATACCATAATCAGATATCTTTCTTCCACGACGCTGGCCATGTTGTCCTGGCGGATATCCGCGCCGATCAAAAGCGCACTTGTCAGAATAACATCGATCTCCCTTAAGGTACATTTTTATATTCTCACGCCTGCATAAGCGGCATACCGAGCCTGTATATCTTGCCAAGTCTTCCTCCTTTTTTATCTAAAACAGACAAATAGCCGAAAAGTTAAATGAGTTGCTTTAACAACTCCACCATTTAACCCGTCAACCAATCATACTCTGCGCCTTTTAGGCGGTCTGCAACCATTATGCGGAATAGGTGTTACATCCTTAATAATTACAACTTTAAATCCAGCTGCCTGCAGCGAACGGAGTGCGGATTCCCTGCCCGGCCCGGGCCCTTTTACATAAACATCTACATTTCTCATTCCATGTTCCATCGCCTTTTTTGCAGCATCTTCAGCCGCAAGCTGGGCTGCAAAAGGAGTGCTTTTTCGTGATCCCTTAAAGCCCTGGACACCGGAGCTAGACCATGCCACAACATTGCCGCCTGGATCTGTTATAGTAACTATTGTATTATTAAAAGTAGCCTGGATGTGTACTATGCCACTGGCTATATTCTTTTTTTCTTTTTTTTTGGTACGGATTTTTCTAGCCATGTAAAAAGTTCCTATATCTTATCTGGTAATGAGTGTACTGTCGTTATTTTTTCTTTATTCCGCCTCTCTTCTTTACCGCTGATCTTTTGGGTCCTTTACGCGTACGTGCGTTAGTACTTGTCCTCTGGCCCCGAACCGGCAGAGATCTTCTATGACGAAGACCACGGTAAGATCCAAGATCCATTAATCTTTTTATGTTCATGGATATTTCCGTGCGGAGTTCGCCTTCCACTTTATATTCACCGTCTATTACTTTACGGATACTATTAATCTCCGCTTCTGACAGTTGATCAGTATTTGTATCCGGACTAATCTTTAGCTGTTTCAGTATTTCATTTGACCTGGACCTGCCTATACCGTAAATATATGTCAACCCGATCTCAACTCTCTTACGCTTGGGTAAATCTACACCCGCAATTCTTGCCAAAGCCTATCCTCCTTTTATCCCTGCCTTTGTTTATGTCTTTTATTTTCGCAGATTACCCTGACAACCCCTTTTCTGCGAACTATTTTACATTTACTGCATATTTTTTTAACCGATGCCCTGACTTTCATCTGAAACTCCTTTTTCCTCGACCCGTTGGAGCGAATCGAAAAGTGGCAGGTATTATTTCGCCCTGTAAGTTATCCTGCCCCTGCTAAGATCATATGGTGAAAGCTCAACAGAAACTTTGTCTCCAGGTAAAATTTTAATAAAATGCATGCGCATCTTCCCTGAAATGTGTGCAAGGACCTGGTGTTTGTTTTCCAGTTCCACCTTAAACATTGCATTGGGCAACGTCTCAAGGACAGTCCCTTCTGTTTTTATCAATTCCTCTTTAGCCATCATCTACTCCCGTCTCTTGCACTTAAAATAGCAGGGCCATTATTTGTAATTGCTATTGTATGTTCAAAATGTGCGGATAAACCACTATCTTTTGTTACCGCTGTCCACCCGTCTTCAAGTATCTCGACATCATAACCTCGTTCATTGACCATGGGTTCAACAGCTAAGGTCATTCCCGGTTTTAGATGTATTCCCATACCCGGTTTGCCAAAATTTGGTATCTGGGGATCTTCATGAAGGTTGCTGCCAATACCATGGCCCACAAATATACGAACAACTGAAAACCCTGCATCTTCCACATGCTTTTGAACTGCATGGGAAATATCTGAAAGCCGACCATTTGCAACTGCTTTTTCAATTCCTTTATAAAGCGCCTGCTCCGTAACCTTCATAAGCCGATCGGCGGATTCTGATACCTTCCCAACACCCACGGTCAGCGCAGAGTCTCCATAATAACCGTCAAAAAGGACTCCAAAATCCATGCTTAAAATATCCCCCTCTTTAAGCGCCCTTTTAGAGGGAAATCCATGAACAACTGCTTCATTAACCGAAGCACAGAGTGAATATGGAAAACCTCTGTAGCCTTTAAACGCCGGCTTTGCTTCTTTTTCCCTTGCCAGTTCTTCTGCAAGGTTGTCTAAATAAAGAGTGCTAACTCCGGGTTTGACCTCTGATTCAAGCACAGAAAGAATCTTTGCAACAATTTGGTTGCTCGCGCGTATCTTATCAATTTCTTTAGGTGATTTTAAAACCACCATATCAAAATCGCCCCTTCATCTTTCCACCGCCCTGTTTCAAAAATCCTTCGTAATGGCGGCTTAACATGTGGGATTCCATTTGTGCAATTGTGTCAATTGCCACACCTACAACAATCAAAAGTGCAGTGCCGCCGAAATAAAAAGGAACATTAAATTTTGTTATCAAAATGGACGGCAAAACGCATACTGCTGAAACATATACTGCTCCGCCAAGAGTAATACGTGTCAACACCTTGTCAATATAATCTGCGGTACGTTTACCCGGACGAATTCCGGGAATATACCCGCCCTGTTTCTTCATATTGTCTGCCACGTCAACCGGGTTAAATGTAACAGCCGTATAAAAGTAGCAGAAAAAGAATATCATAGCCACAAAACATAATTCATAGACAAGATTGCCCGGTGTTATCGAAGAAACAATATTCTGCATCCAGGCAATTGTGATAAAACTGGCAACTGTTGCCGGAAACATCATAATAGATGATGCAAAAATCGGTGGGATGACTCCCGATGTATTAATCTTAAGCGGCAGGTGTGTACTCTGTCCCCCATACATTTTTCTACCGATAATCCTTTTGGCATATTGAACAGGTATTCTGCGCTGGGCCTGTTCGACAAATATAATCCCAGCAATCACAAGCACCATTAGGATAGTCAAAATCAGTACAGGAAATATACCCATGGCTCCTGTGGAAACAAGGCGAAATACATTTGCGATTGCTGTCGGCATCCTGGCCACGATTCCTGCGAAGATAATCAGAGAAATACCGTTACCGACACCGCGTTCAGTAATCTGTTCTCCGAGCCACATGATAAATGCGGTTCCGGCTGTCAGGGTTATCACAGTCATGAGTCTAAAATTCCAGCCTGGAGTAATAACCGCACCCATTCTTTCAAGGCCGACACTTATCCCAAAACCTTGTATAATACTTAAAACAACGGTTCCGTATCGAGTATATTGAGTAATCTTTTTTCGCCCCTGTTCTCCCTCTTTTTTCAGGCGCTCAAGATGTGGCACAACCACTGTCATAAGCTGTAAAATAATTGATGAGCTGATATAGGGCATAATCCCAAGAGCAAAAACAGACAGTCGCTCTAACGCACCTCCGGAAAACATATTAAAGATTCCAAGTATCGTCCCTTTGGCTCTGGCAAAAATTTCAGCAAGAGCAGCAGCGTCTATACCGGGAACAGGGACATGCACTCCCACACGGTAAATAATCAGAAACGCAAGAGTGAAAAAAATCCTTTTTTTCAGCTCGGGAATTTTGAATATATTGCCAAACCCGCCGCCAATCATCTATACAACCTCAATGCTTCCACCGGCCGATACAATCTTTTTTCCGGCATTTTTGCTAACCCTGTTTATCTTGATTTTAAGTGGGTAATCTATCTCACCCTTGCCAAGGAGTTTTATTCCGTCTCTTTTCCCTTTAACAAGCCCCATCCGTATTAGCGCAGCTTCATCAACCGTGCTACCACTTTCAAACCTTGACAGGTCACGAATATTTACTTCTATTATTTTCTTTCTGAAAATGTTTGCGAACCCGCGTTTTGGTAAACGCCGATGGATGGGCATCTGGCCGCCTTCAAAACCAGGTCTCACACCTCCTCCGGAACGGCTGTTATGTCCCTTCGTTCCTCTACCGGCGGTTTTTCCTTTTCCGGATCCAACACCACGTCCCAGTCGTTTTTTATTTTTATGTGACTCGCTTGCCGGCGATAACTCACTTAACTTCATCGGTTTTCTCCTCAACTTTTACTAAGTGCAACACGGTATTGATCATTCCTCGTATGGGTGGTGTATCCTTAAGCTCTACACTCCTGTTCAACTTTCTCAGCCCCATACCACGCAATACCTTTCTATGCTTTTCAGGTCTCCCTATCATACTCTTGACAAGCGTTATTTTCAATTTTCCTGCCATCTATCTATTATTCCCTTTGATTATCCGTATCGACTGGTTTTTTATAGTGCTTTTAAACCGCTTAAATTTAAAGGTCTTCAACTTTTATTCCGCGTCTTACAGCAACCTGCTCTTTACTCTGAAGTTGTTTAAGTCCGGTAAAAGTCGCTTTCACAACATTATGCGGGTTATGCGATCCCATACATTTTGTAAGAATATTTTGAACACCTGCAACCTCAAGAACAGCTCTGACAGCACCACCTGCGATAACACCGGTTCCCTGAGATGCGGGTTTCAGCAGAACTCTTCCTGCGCCAAATCGTCCGATTGTTTCGTAAGGTATTGTTCCATCAACTAAAGGCACATTTACCATGCTCTTTTTTGCCTTTTCCATACCTTTACGAATTGCTTCCGGCACTTCTCCCGCCTTACCCAGCCCAAAACCCACAGATCCTTCACCGTCACCAACAACAACGATTGCACTAAAACTGAACCTGCGACCGCCTTTTACGACTTTTGCAACCCGGTTAATATGAACGACTTTGTCTAATAACTGGTTGTCATCTGTATTTTGTTTAAACAAATATCTTCCTCCTTAGGGTTCGCTTAAATTCTGACGGTTTCATCAATTTTAAAGTCGCTAAAATTTAAGCCCCGCTTCCCGTGCACCATCAGAAACGGCCTTAACGCGCCCGTGGTACAAAAAGCCGTTTCTGTCAAATACTACCTTTTTAATACCTTTTTCCATGCTGCGCTTGGCAACCGTTTTCCCTATGTATTTTGCGATTGCCGTTTTATTGCCTTTTTCTGAATGCTCTTTTGCATCTTTTTCCATGCTCGACGCTGTAACAACAGTATGACCCGCAGTATCATCTATAATCTGTGCATATATATGCCTTGTGCTTCTAAACACACATAGTCTAGGCCTCTCCTGGCTGCCGAACACCTTTTTTCTTATTCTTTTTTTCCTTTTTAGTCGCGCCTGTTTTTTAAAATTCAAAGACCCCATCTTTTTAATATCCCTGCTGAAAAGTCTATTTCACTCCGGTTTTTCCGGCTTTTCTTTTTATCCGTTCTCCTGCGTATTTGATTCCTTTCCCCTTATAAGGCTCCGGTGGCCTTAATTGTCTTATTCCTGCAGCGGTCAGTCCCAGCTTTTCCTTATCTATTCCGGAAAGCTTTATAATATTGTTTCTATCAATGGCTGCTGAAATTCCTTCGGGAAGTTCAAAGTTGACAGGGTTTGAATATCCAAGGTTTAACACAATTGTTTTGCCTTTTAGTTCGGCTCGATAACCAATCCCACTAATTTCCAAATCACGTTCAAATCCTTTGTTCACGCCTATTATCATATTTGCAACCAAACTCCGGGTAAGGCCTTGCAAAGATCGACCCTTTCTGTCGTCTTTCATCATTATAACCTTTATAATACCATCTTTGATATTAAGGTCGATCATCGAATTAATGGATCTTGAAAGTACGCCTTTTTCACCCTGTACTGTAATTATCCTGTCATTATAAGTGATTTTTGTTTTTTCAGGTATCGTTATCGGCTTTTTACCTACTCGAGACATTTGTCGCTCCTAAGTTGAATCTACCATATATTGCAGAGAATCTCTCCCCCCACATTTTCCTTCCTTGCCGCTTTATCAGTCATTATTCCTTTGGATGTAGATAAAATCGCTATACCCATACCATTGAAAACAGGCTTTATATCTTTACTCTTTGTATAAACCCGCCGGCTCGGCTTGCTGACACGTTTGAGCTCATACATTGCGTTGCTATGGTCTTTTCCGTATTTGAGGTAGATACGTAAAATCCCCTGCTTTCCATCCCTGATAAATTTATAATTCCGGATAAATCCTTCGTTTTTTAATACTTTTGCCAGTTCGCTATTTAGCTTTGAGCCTGAAATATCAACACTGTTAAACTTAGCCTTCGCAGCATTTCTTATTCGCGTTAACATATCGGCTACTGGATCGCTCATTGCCATTTTTTTCTCCGATTAAAATTTAATGCATTGGTAAACGCCGAGCTCATCAAGTTTTAGGTCTTATGTGAATGAAATTATCTGTTATAAAAAATACTTAAAACGTCTCACCCGAGCCCCTGGCCCCTTGAACCCTTATGATTTTACCAACTCGATTTTGTTACGCCAGGAAGTTTGCCATTTGAAGCAAAAGTCCGGAAACAAATCCGGCAAATTCCAAATTTTCTTATAAATGCTCTCGACCTGCCACAAATCGGGCACCTGTTGTATGCCCTCACCTGGAACTTGGGTTTTTTTGCCGCCTTCATTCTTAGCGCTTTTTTCGCCAAATTATCCTCCTACAGACAACGTAAATCAGTTGAGCAGAAAATGTTTCATCCGCCAGGTCGCTTAGCCTAACGGACTAACAACTCAACTCCTTTATCTATTATCAGGGTATTTCCCTGTAAAATTAAAACAACTAATTCCTAAACGGCATTCCCAGCAGTTTAAGGAGTTCCTTTCCCTCTTCGTCGGTTTTTGCGCTGGTGACTATTGTTATGTTCAGCCCTTTAATTCGGTCAATTTTATCATAATCGATCTCCGGGAAGATGATATGTTCCTTAATACCCATAGAGTAATTCCCTTTGCGATCAAGAGCTTTTCCCGAAATGCCCCTAAAATCCCGGACACGTGGAAGAGCAATATTAACCAACCTATTAAAAAAATCATACATACGTTTGCGTCGCAAAGTCACCATGCAGCCGATGGGCATTCCCGCTCTGAGCTTAAAGGCTGCAATAGACTTTTTTGCACGAGTAATCACAGGTTTCTGTCCTGAAATAATGGTAAGCTCTTCAACTGCTGAATCTAATAATTTTATGTTATGAATGGCTTCACCAAGCCCCATGTTTAAAACTATTTTCTCCAGTTTGGGGACCTGCATAACGTTTTTATATTCAAAGGTCTTGGTCAGCTTTGATACAACTTCTTTTTCATAGTATTGTTTTAGCTGGGACATCAATGCTCCTTTAGCACATCATCGTGTTTGTTTTCCTATTTGTCTATGGCTTCGTCGCACTTTCTGCAAACACGCATCTTTTTCCCATCCTCAAGGCGCTTTGTCCTCATGCGAACGGGCGTTATACACTTGTTACACACCAACATGACATTAGACCAGTGAATCGCAGCTTCCCCTTCAACGATTCCACCCTGCTTGTTCTTTGCACTTGGTCTTGAATGCCTTTTAACCATATTTATGTTTTCGACAAGAATTCTGTTTTTCTTTTCAATGACCTTTATAACTTTACCGATCTTTCCTTTATCTTTACCGGTAATCACCTTCACCTTGTCGTCTTTTTTGATAAGACATCTATCACTCATGATCACTCATTTCTCCGCATTGCAATCGGTCGGTTAACCGTTCTTGATGAATCGCAAACTAACAATCATAACACTTCCGGTGCAAGTGAAATGATTTTCATAAATTTCTTGGCCCTTAACTCTCTGGCTACAGGACCAAATATACGAGTACCTACGGGTTCTTTGTTTCCACCGATTAATACTGCTGAATTATCATCAAATCTTATATATGACCCGTCAGGCCTTTTGATCTCTTTTTTTGTCCGAACGACAACGGCATTTAATACATCTCCCTTTTTGACCTTGGCATTGGGAATGGCTTCTTTTACAGTAACCACAATAATATCGCCAATGCTTGCATACCGCCTTCGAGAACCACCTAGAACTTTTATACAATACAAAACCTTAGCTCCCGAATTATCTGCTACCGTCAATCTTGTCTCTGCCTGAATCATCTTCTTTTCTTTCCTTGTAATATTGACAGTTTCGTAATAAAGCATAAAACTTTTTACGAAACGTTTTTTGTTTAAGTCACCCCAGGCGAAATTAAGTGTTAAGTCTTAGTTAAAACAGATAATATCATTTAAAAAAACATAACACCTGTAACCTGATGAATTTGACTTTTTGCTGGTTTATCAATATCAAACAGCTTTTTGAACCACCCGGGACACACGCCATTTTTTTGTTTTACTAAGCGGTCTCGATTCAGTGATTAGAACCTTATCTCCAACCCGGCAGGCGTTATCTTTGTCATGCGCTTTAAATTTAGTACGTCTTTTTATATATTTTTGATAGAGTCGATGTTTAACAAGAGTCTCAACTAAAACAACTATGGTTTTATCCATTTTGTCGGTTACAACCGTTCCAATCACCTGTCTTTTTTTTCCCTGTTTTTTCATAATATCTACTATTTACTTACTGCTTTGTTTTCTTTGGCCTTTTCCTTTATTATTGTTTTTAACCGTGCAATCTCGCGTTTGGTCTGCTTCATCTTCTGAGGATTTTCCAGCTGTCCAATTTCGTGCTGAAAACGCAGATTAAACAATTCTTCCGCGAGTTCGGCAACTTTTAGCTGCCTTTCCCCTGTGCTCAAATCTCTTGCCTCGCTCGCTTTCATTGCATATCGCTCCTCTCGATAAATTTCGTTTTAACCGACAGCTTATGAGAAGCAAGCCTGAATGCTTCCTTTGCTATTTCCCTTGGGACACCCTGCATTTCATAAATTATTCTGCCCGGACGTATGACTGCAACCCATCCTTCGGGTGCTCCTTTTCCCTTTCCCATTCTCACTTCGGCGGGTTTCTTGGTGATAGGCTTATCGGGAAAAATTCTAATCCACATCCTGCCGCCTCTTTTTACGTGTCGGGTCATTGCTATACGAGCAGCCTCAATCTGTCTTGAGCTTATCGTACCGCATTCTTCTGCCTGCAGTCCAAATTCACCAAAATTCAGATTACATCCGCGCCTGGCTATGCCCCTCATTCGGCCTCTTTGCTGCTTGCGAAATTTTACTTTCTTGGGACTCAGCATATTTTACATCTCCGCTTTAGCTTCTATTTAGATTTTTCTAATCATTGAACAGGTTCAAGTTCTTCCTTCTTTAATATCTCACCTTTGAAAATAAACACCTTAACTCCGATTATCCCGTAAGTCGTACGTGCTTCAATAAAACCATAATCGATATCCGCTCTTAATGTATGCAAGGGAATCCTGCCCTCTTTATACCATTCGGTCCTTGCCATTTCAGCCCCGCCAAGACGACCTGAACATATAATTTTTACACCCATCGCACCGAATCTCATAGCAGATGAAACGCCGCGCTTCATGGCCCGCCTGAATGCAACTCTTCGTTCGATTTGAAGCGCAACATTCTCTGCAACAAGCTGTGCATCAATTTCCGGTTTGCGTACTTCCTGAATATCTATCATTACCTCTTGAGATACTTTGCTTTCTATCTCTTTTTTTAGCTGAGAAATTTCCGCCCCTTTTTTTCCAATTACAATTCCCGGCCGTGAAGTAAAAACTCTGAGCCTGATATGCTTGGACGATCTTTCGATTTCAACCTTTGAAATACCTGCATGGTTAAGTTTATTTTTTACAAATTTCCTTATTTTAAAATCTTCCAAAATATAATCAGCATAATTTTTTCCTGCATACCATCGTGATTCCCACGTTTTGATTATTCCTAACCTTAATCCTATAGGATTTACTTTCTGGCCCAAGCTTTCACCTCCTTAATTTATGTCTATTCTTCAGCTAAAATGACCGTAATATGACAAGTCCTTTTTAATATACGAGTTCCCCTGCCTCGCGCCCTTGCTCTGAAGCGCTTTAGTGTCGGGCCCTGATCTGCTGTAATATTTTTAATTACCAGCGAATCGATATCCACACCTTCTTTTTGTTCAGCATTTGCCAAGGCACTTTTAACTACTTTCTCAACAATTGCTGCTGCCTTCAGTGGCATAAATTTCAAAATATTCAAACCGGTCTCAACCGGTTGACCCTTCACAGCATCAATAAGTTTGCGAACTTTCTGGGAAGAAATTCGCACATGCCTCAATACAGCTTTAAACTCCATTTATAAACGCTTCCTTTATCCCGCAGTGATATATTTTACGTCTTTAATTTCGATTTTCTATCCCCGGAATGTCCATAGAAAGTCCTTGTGGGTGAAAATTCACCAAGCTTATGTCCCACCATGTTTTCTGAAATAAAAACAGGAATAAATTTTCTTCCATTATGAACGGCAATAGTAATACCAACCATCTCGGGAACGATCGTCGATCGTCTTGACCATGTTTTGATAACCCTGCTACTGCGACTTTCCTGGGCTGTCATCACTCTTTTTAATAATTTTGGTTCAATATATGGGCCTTTCTTTAACGACCGTGGCATAATCTCTCCTTGCAGGCGTATAACCTACACATCAATAAATCATTCGCTGTTAAGCTGTAAGCAGCAATCAGCTTACCTTATCTCTTTGTCCGCCTTTTGATAATAAGGCGATCGCTTTTTCTGTTCTTTCTGGTTTTATACCCTTTCGCCAGCATACCCCATGGACTGCACGGATGCCTCCCTCCTGAAGATCTTCCTTCGCCACCTCCCATGGGGTGGTCTACCGGGTTCATTGCAACACCACGGACTTTTGGTCTTCGACCAAGCCAGCGTTTTCGTCCCGCTTTGCCAAGAGAAATATTCTCATGAACAACATTCCCTATCTGACCAATCGTCGCGCTGCAATTTAAAAGCACCATTCGAACTTCTCCGGAGGGAAGCTTTATCAGCGCATACCGATCTTCTTTTGCCATTAACTGCGCAAAAGTTCCCGCACTTCTGACGATCTGCCCTCCTTTACCTGCACTCAACTCAATATTATGGATATGTGTTCCAAGCGGTATATTGCTTAAAGGAAGTGTATTCCCTGGCTTTATATCCGCATCCGGACCGGATTCAACCTTGTCGTTTACTTTAAGGTTGACAGGTGCCAGGATGTATCTTTTTTCGCCGTCAGCGTAGTGCAAAAGTGCTATTCTTGCACTGCGGTTTGGATCATACTCTATCGATGCAACTTTAGCCGGAATCCCTGTCTTGTCCCGTTTAAAATCTATTATTCGATAATGCCTTTTCTGCCCACCTCCCCGATGCCTGCATGTAATCCGCCCATTGGCATTACGTCCACCGGTTTTCTTAATAGGTTTTAATAAACTCTTTTCCGGAGTGGGGCTTGTAATTTCATCGAATGTTGAATATACTTGGAATCGTCTTCCGGGCGAGGTTGGTTTTACTTTTTTTACAGCCATTTTTTAAACACCCTCAAAAAATTCAATCCGTTCACCGGGCAGCAGTGTTACTATTGCTTTCTTCCAGTCTCTGCGTTTCCCGATAATCCGACCTCTTTGTTTAGTTTTTCCCTTCACATGCATTGTGCGAACATAGGCGACATTTACTTTAAATATTTTTTCGATGGCCCTTTTAATTTCAATCCTGTTAGCATTGCGATCCACTTCGAATGTAATCTGGTTTGACTGTTCTTTTTGGATGCTTGTCTTTTCAGTAATCAAAGGCCGTCTGATAATACCGTAGTCAATCATTTATGAAGCCTCCCCTCAATTTCATTTACTGAAGACTCCAGTAAAACTAAATATTTATATTTTAAGATATCATAAACATTGATTCCCCCAGTTCTCATCACCTTTATGCCGGGAACATTCCTGGAAGACAACTCTAAGTTTTCATTCTTTTTTTCGGTGACTATCAACGCATTGGCCACATCTAAGGTATTAATTACTTTAATAAAGTCTTTGGTTTTAATCTTTTCTAGCTCAAACTGATCAAGAACAATAATCTCATGATTTTTTAATTTGCTGCTTAAAGCCATTTTAATGGCTAATCTTTTTTTCTTTTTCGGAACTTTATAAGAGTACGATCTGTTATCCGGCCCAAAAACAACGCCACCACCTCTTAGCAGAGGAGACTTTATGTTGCCACGACGGGCTCGCCCTGTACCTTTTTGCCTGAATAGTTTCCTCCCGCTGCCCCTGATATCGCTGCGATGTTTTACAGTGGCAAATCCAGAACGCCTACATGACAGTTGCATAGTTACAATTTCATGAAGAACGCTTCGTTTTATTGGAACATCAAAAAGTGCATCGGGAAGCTCTCTTTGAGATACTTTTTCCCCTTTGCAATTTAAAACATCTACTACACTCATAATTTCTCCGCTTAATTTTGATACAGAATATAAGCATTATGCATCCTGCAGCATTTTTATTTTTTAATAAATTTCAATTTATTAATAAACACAAATCCTGATTTTGCACCAGGCAAGCCGCCTTTCAGCAGAATCAGATTTTCTTTTGGCCGGATATCAACAATTTTCAGGTTGCGGGCCGTCATTTGGCTGTTACCGTATCTACCCGGCATTTTTTTTCCTTTAATAACTTTGGCAGGCCATGCGCTGCAGCCAATGGAACCGGGAATCCTGTGACTTCTGCTGCCGTGGCTTTTGCGGCCGCCATGGAATCCATGCCGCTTTATTACGCCTGAAAAACCTCGCCCTTTTGTGGTACCTACGACATCAACCCTCTCACCGATTTCAAACAAATCTAAATTTAAAGTCTGACCAAGTGTGTATTCCTGCGGATTATCTGCCGGGAACTCTTTAAGAAATGAAAAAAAGTTGTCGCCACTTTTTTTCATATGCCCCTGTTTCGGCTTGTTGACACGAGATTTTTGCTTGTTGCCAAAGCCCAGCTGAAGTGCATTATATCCATCGGTAGCCACCGTCTTTATCTGGGTTACCACACAAGGGCCGACTTCGACGACCGTTACCGGTATATAGCTGCCTTCAGGAGTAAACAATCCTGTCATTCCCAGCTTTTTCCCTATTAATCCTTTACACATAATTCTTATCTTTATTCCTTTAAATCAGTCCATTATTAAAACATCAACGCTTCTTATATTCGCTAAAATCTGCCTGAGCGAGAATAAAACTTAAAAACGTTTCATTAAAGTTTTATAGCTATTTTCGAAGCTTTCCGGCTATAGTTTTATTTCGACATCAACTCCTGGAGAAAGATCAAGTTTCATTAAAGCATCGACTGTTTGTTGAGTCGGTTCAAGAATATCTAAAATCCGTTTATGGGTTCTCATTTCAAACTGCTCCCGTGATTTCTTATCGACGTGAGGAGAGCGAAGAACACAGTATTTATTAATTCGTGTCGGCAAAGGTATGGGCCCGACTACTTTTGCCCCTGTTTTATTTGCCGTATCAACGATATCCGATGCAGACTGATCTAAAAGTTTATGATCATATGCTTTAAGTCTGATCCTGATCTTTGTATTAGTTATCATTATTTTTTCTCTTTATTCAATTATTTCGCTAACAACACCTGCGCCCACGGTCCGGCCACCTTCCCTGATGGCAAACCTCAGCTCTTTTTCCATCGCTATCGGTGTGATCAGCTCTGCTGATATCTTGACATTATCACCAGGCATGACCATCTCTACCCCTTCA
>CAJHXW010000239.1_pt1 | contig 17443 bp, 13 predicted proteins | sample 9198581 | NCBI WGS metagenome assembly CAJHXW01 (sample SAMEA7708328, study PRJEB35096) | sediment metagenome | biome: marine neritic benthic zone biome [ENVO:01000025]; feature: sediment [ENVO:00002007]; material: shallow marine sediment [ENVO:03000034] sea grass bed [ENVO_01000059] ...
AAGTGGCTGCTCGCTTTGGAGTCCAGGTATCTGAGAAAATTGCAGCCCAGGCAATACCAATAGTGGGCGCTGTGGGAGGTGCGGTTATAAACACATTGTTTATTGATCATTTCCAGGACATGGCACGGGGTCATTTCATTGTACGCCGATTGGAAAGAATATACGGCAGCGAAGAAGTTAAAAAAGAATACGATAGGTTTTTCCCAAATATGTAAGGATTATATTTTTTTTGCGACTTATAAACGATAACGCTCATTTGGATCATATTGGATTTTGGTAAGGCTTAGAAATTATATCTAAAGGAGGTGATCGCATAAAAAAAACTAAAGAATTCTTTTATGTTTGTTTTGATCACGGTCGATAGTATGGTATTGTTTACGAATTTCAGTTGGGCAAGCATTGCTGCAGCAAATCACCATAAAACACAATATGATATGGACTCGGGAAAAATTGACCTGGCCTTAAACCTTACCAGCGGTTATTACTTATATAATCACGGACACCTTTGAGTAGATTACCAGCAAAGGAATCAGCGTTAATGTTAAGCTAATTTCTGTAAAGGATACATATAAGAAAGTGGCAAAGACGTATATAAGCAGCCTCGAGAGGGTTGCAACTGCCGACACCAAGCTGACATACCAGCTGTACCATAATATTTTCTCTGGTTCGAATTGGCAAAAACTGACCGACAATAATTGGTTGGTGTTTTGATAAGAGTCAATCTCAATGGCGGAAAAAAGGAGAATTATCCATAGGGTAGATATAGTCAATAGTAAGGATTTAAATCTATGAAGCGAGTATTGATCATCAATTTTCTTATAGTAGCCTTTTTTATGACGCCAGCTACCGGTGCCAGAACGGAAATACCTGATGATGCGACTTTGCGAGGCTGGGTGCAGGAGATGAAAAAATCTCCGCGGGGGCCTTTCAAGCAGATTCGCTGGTTCTGCAACGACGGCACCATTTTGCCACCTAAAGAGTATGCCTGTCGGGAACATGGCGGCGGGGTTCAACACGGAGAATGGACCAACCGGGTCAAATTAATGCGCAACAGCGGTTATTTCATTGCCAATGTTTATGCCGATATTAAGGCTGAACTTTTCAGGAAGGATCCTCAGCATTTTGAAATTCTAAAGCAGATGATTTTAGAGCAATTTTTAATTGATGCCGATGAAGGCTGGATCCTGCGTCGGGCCAGATACTATCGCGGATCGCTGCAAGCCGAGGATGAGATCCGAGGAGGACGCAGCCTCTTGCTGGAACTGCTTAAAGACACACACGCGCACACACTCCGGTTTGTTGTCCTGCGACAGGCAGTTCGTTATTTGCCTCACGGTCGTAGCGGAGCCCCGATTAGTAAAATGCGTCAGCTGGCCCTGGCAATTGCTGAAAAGGATGCGAATTTTAAAACGCTTAGAGTCAAGATCCACGTGCGGCCCGAACTGAACGATGCCCAACTGGTGCGCTCTTATGCCGAAAAACGTGGTCAGTTAAAACTCTTATCCGAGTATGAGCAACTGGCTACAACCATCGAGGAGATTTACCAGCCCAAGGATATTGTACCGGAAATTATTTTTCTGGCTAAAAAAATTAAAAATTCTGCCTTAAGGCGCAGGATTAAGAAAAAAGCCAGACAGCTGACGGTGAATAATGATGCTGTTGTAAGATTTGAAGTTGCCTGCCATATGCTGGCAACCATTCGTGACGTTTTAAACCAAAAGGGATCACCCGATCAAATACTGGCCCTACTGGATATCAGCTTGCTGCTGGAAGCAGACCTGTTTCGCAGTGGAAACCAAATGCTTAAGAGCCTCAACCGAGCAACCCGACACCAACGATTAAACCTGTTATCTTACAGCACTGAAGGTCTTTACGGGATTGGCCTAATATCTTCACGCCATCGCCAATCTCTGCAGAAAGATTTCAGCGAACTTGATAAAACGATTCCCCAACTGATAGAATATAAGTCCAATTTAAAATATGCTGCCCAGGTCCCTGAATGGGCTGACAGGACCATACGCTTTCATTTCTCAGAGACGGTAAAGCACCTCGCGGTGATTGAACCACTTATTCGCCGCTACATTCACGATGCACTGCGCGGAAGCCTGCTGCTTTCATATTCTACGATCCTGGAAACTCTGCTGGCAGATGCCGACCAGCAACTGGGAATTTCTAATGAATTATTTGATCATAAAATGGCCACCGGTCTACGCGGATTAAATGCCGGCCTTGCCCGTGGTATTCTCAAATTCCCCAATCCGGACGACAATCCAAAGGATTTTGACCACCAGAGTATCTATGTTTTACCGTCAACAACCGAAGACCTTCCTCCGGTGGCCGGGATCATTACCGCTGGAAAAGACAACATTTTGTCCCATGTTCAACTGCTGTCCCGCAATCTGGGAATCCCCAATGTCGCCATTGAAAAACAACTGCTGAAACAAATCTCAACCAGACAGGGGCAGCGGGTAGTGCTGGCGGTCAGTCCCCAAGGCATTGTCCGGCTGAAAGAGGATGGTCCCGGGTGGGACGAGATCTTTGCGGTTAAAACCAGGGAAAAAGACGTCCTCATTAAACCGGACCTCAATAAACTTGACCTTTATAATCATAGCTTTATCCCGCTACAGCAACTGCGGGCGGCGGATTCAGGAGTTGTTGCCGGTCCCAAAGCGGCCAATCTCGCGGAACTAAAACATCATTTTCCCGAGGCCGTTACTGATGGTTTGGTGATTCCGTTTGGTCTCTTCAGGACCCTTTTGGATCAAGAAATAAAACCCGGAGGAACCAGCGTGTTTAGCTGGATGCGGAATCAATATGCTCTAATTAAGGCGCTTGAAAAATATCCGATAGAACAAGAGCTTGTCATTCGACAATTTTTGCAGCGCATGCGCAAATGGATTTTAAATGCCGATCCGGGTGAAGATTTCCGCAACCGATTGAAAGCGACCATGGATGAAACCTTTGGTCCGGACGGTACATACGGACTGTTTGTCCGCAGCGATACCAATGTGGAGGATCTGCCTGGCTTTACTGGCGCCGGTCTAAACCTGACCGCAGCCAATATTGTGGGATTTGATAATGTATTGAAAGCCATCAGCAGAGTCTGGGCCTCTCCGTTTACTGAACGGGCCTATCGTTGGCGACAAGCGTATATAGCAACACCGGAGCATGTCTATGCATCCGTGTTGCTGCTAAAAAGTGTACCGGTTGAAAAATCCGGGGTTATGGTCACCGCCAACATTGATACCGGGAAGCCGGGCTGGTTGACCATTGCGGTTAATGAAGGGGTTGGTGGAGCTGTATCCGGACAATCCGCAGAGGAACTGCGGGTGAATCTCCAAAACGGACGCGTGCGTCTGATGGCCCATGCCGCTGAGCCATACAAGCGGATCATATTATCCGAAGGCGGTATAGCAAAAATTGCGGCCAGCGGTACCGAAACCGTTCTTAATCGCAACGATATAGACCTCCTGATAAATTTTGCCGGATCAGTCCCTGATCGCTTTCCCCGGTTCAAAGATACCACGGGGAAACCGGTTCCGGCGGATATCGAATTTGGATTTTACCAAAACAAACTGGTGTTGTTTCAGATCCGTCCGTTTCTAGAAAGCTTCCGGGCTCGACAAAGCCTTTATTTAAACCATCTTGACAAAAATCTAAAGGATAAACAAAATATTACAGTTGATTTGTACGGAATTCCCGCTAAGGAAAACGAATGAAATTATTTATAAAGTCCGGACTTATTTTCACACTGATGACCTGGTCAAGTATGAGCTGGTGCTATCCTTTGGATGGTTATCCTTACACCGGAATTTTGCGGCTGGAAGGCTTTCGGTTGGCGCAGGAGGGCAAAGTGCGCGGCATAAAAATACCCAGTGGTGCACGGCTCAAAAGTGACCAGATCAATCTGCGCTTACACGACCGCCAGGATTTTAAAATTCCCCCAAAAGATAAAGATTTTTCTGAAGCCGTGAGAAAATTTTTGGGCGATGAGGCCGATCGTTACACTTTTGCGGTTCTGGACCTTTCGGATTCCGATCATCCAAAATATGCTGAACATAAAGGTGCCCAGCGGTCCAATGTTGGCAGTGTAGGGAAGCTATTGGTGGCTCTTGGTATATTTCAAGCCCTGGCCGATATTTATCCTGATGACATTGACCAGCGTCGGAAAATTCTGCGATTATCGTTGGTTACCGCTGATTTGTTTATTCAGAGTGATCATCACAAAGTGCCGCTATGGAATTTTGCTGACCAAAGAATCAGATATCGTCCCATTCAAGTTGGCGACCAGGCCAGTCTCTGGACCTATCTGGACTGGATGTTGTCTGCCAGTTCCAATGCAGCCGCCAGCATGGTGATCAGGGAGATAATGCAGGTGATCCATTTTGGAAACGAATATCCGGTCAGTGATGTGCAGACTCAAGACTTTTTTAGAAAGACTCCCAAAAAGGATCTGACAACCCTGCTATTTCGCTCCCTGCTGGAACCGATTACCCGCAACGGCCTGGATCTCAAGCAACTCCGGCAGGGATCTTTATTTACCTGGAAAGGAAAGAGACGGGTGCCCGGAAAGACAAGTTATGCAAGCCCCCGCGAATTGATGCGCTTTATGGTGAAACTGGAGCAGGGAAGACTGATTGATGCCTTTTCCAGCCGGGAGATCAAACGACTGATATACATGACCCAGGGCCGCATTCGCTATGCGTCATCACCGGCCTTACACAATGCTGCAGTCTATTTTAAATCCGGATCTTTATACAAGTGCAAGGCGGAACCCAATTTTAAATGCGGCAAATATAAAGGAAACGTCATCAACCAATTGGCTTCGCTGGCCATCGTGGAAAACCAGGCTCCTGAACGGCAATTATATTATATGGTGGTGGTGATATCCAATGTGCTGCGAAAAAATTCAGCCGTTGCACATCAAACCCTGGCGACACGTATTCATAGGCTGATAGAGTCATATCACCGCTGAAAGCTGTCTCAAAAATCGTCAATTGGATGGGAGTTTGGAGATGAGGTTGTCCATGGCCACTATCAAATTGCTGAGCCATTTACCTCCCAAAGGACTTTTAGCCAATGCGACGGCGATATAACGGTGGCCGTCGTGTTCGATGATGGCACTATCGCAATGATACTGTTTCCATGTACCTGATTTGCGGTAGATACGAGATTCCGGATGTTTAGATTCCAGTCCTTTGACGAATTTATGCTTGATCGCCGGATCTGCCAAAATGGTTTTCATCTGTCGGCTGTGCTCAGGAGATACCAGCTGACCTGTTTGCAGCATGTAGTAAAAACGGGCCACTTGAAGTGCAGTAGCACCATGGGAAAGGTTGTGAAGCGGGTCCCGCTTCCAGGCACTGGATCTGCTGTACTCCTTGCCAACCCATAGACCACCGTTTCTCTTCGGGTCATACAGCCGGTAGCGGGGTGATTGCAGCAAATCAGCCAGGTAGGCCTTGCCGACTTGATTCAGGATTTCAGTGGCCGCCCGATTAGACGATTTTCGAATCATCAGGGCCAATTTTTTTTGGGTTTCATCGTCAAAGGTCATTTCACCTTTGGCGATGCGTTCAAAGGCCCCTAACAGAATTGCAATTTTCGGTAAGCTGGCGGCATACATCATTTCATTGGGGTTAATGTGGGCCATGCGCGGCCAGGATGAGTTGGTGATGTCCACCAGTACAATACTGAGGTCTTTGCGTTTGGTCGCCTGATTGAGCTTTAGGGTAATCAAACAGCGTTCCAGACCTTTTTGCAATGTGGGGTCACATTTTTCCGACAAATCGGTAGGCTCTTGCTGGGCAAACGTTGGAACGGCAAGTATAAGTAAAAAAACTGCTGAAAAGCTTAACAAAAGTGCTATCCTATTCATAATAATTATTATTACTTATTTTTAAGGTAAAATCAAGTGAAATCGACAAATCAGGCTCCCAACGTGGATTGTAATACAAAATATATCGTCCTTCGTAAGCTTGGTGTTAGGGCATCCTTTTTATCTGTAAATTTTTTTCTTATTATTACAGCACTTTATCAGTTAAAGCCGGCCAGCCGTTCGCTTTTTATCGAGGCCTTGGGGGCCGAGCGCCTCCCCTATGTGTGGATCATCACGGCCCTAACCATGTTGGTTATTATTACCTATTATCATCGATTGATTGCACGTCACAGCCGCTTTAAAGTCGTGTTGGGTACCTGTCTGGTTATCAGCAGTTTGCTGGTTTTATTTCGCTTTTTGATTAATTTGCCGGGGCCAACCGTTGCCGTCTGCTTTTATGTGTTTGTGGACATTCTCAGTGTTGTCCTGGTTGAACAGTTCTGGAGCCTGACCAATTCAATTTATACTACCCGGGAAGGGAAATCGTGGTATGGATTCGTTGGCACGGGCAGACTGGTTGGCGGTATAACCGGAAGTGGTTTATCAGCATTGTTAATTCAGTACACCCCTCTCCAGACTCCAGACCTGTTGTTGACAGCTGCAATAACCATTGGAATTATCTTTGCGTTGACGTGGGTGATGGGACACATTGGCCTGTACTGTGAAGTTGAAAATGTGGTTTCCGTTAAAGTCACCGGCAAGGGCGATTGGCGAGTTTTGGGGCAGAATCGGTATTTGATGATGATCGCGGCCGTACTGTTGCTGGCGCAACTGGTATCTCCTTTAATTGATTATCAGTTCTTAAACACGATAGAGGATTCCTACCCTGAAAGAGAAGCCAGGACGGCCTTTTTATCCTTGTTTTTCAGTGTGATGGGCTTTATATCTGTTGGAATCAATCTCGGAATTACCCCGCTCATTCACCGTTATTTCGGCACCATTGTTGGCTTGCTTATCCAGCCATTGATGATCAGCCTGTTTTCCTGCGCTTTTTTATTTTAATCCACCTTCTTTTTTAGCAGCACTGCCAAAATCAGCGATCGCGGTTTGTCCTATTCAATTAACCGCGCCTCTAAAGAGCTGCTCTACATACCGATTGATCCGGTGATTATCTATCAGGCCAAGGCCTGGATTGATATGTTTGGCTACCGGATATTCAAGGTTTCCGCTTCTTTTTTGATCCTGTTGGTTACCCAATGGCTGCCGGTGTCAATGGGAATTGCTCAGTTGAGCTGGATTACGATTGCCATATCGGCAGCCTGGATTGCCATTATCATGGTTTTTCGGCATGAGTACCATAGGATTTGTGAAGGAGAAGGATGACACTTAACCTTCAGTTGAATGGTGGCTATATGAAATTATGAATGGAGACCAGGCTAAGTGTCTGACCTTTTATGAAAAGCAATCAAAATTATACCCGTTTTTTAGTCTTAAACATACCATTTGGAGGCTTCAGTTGACGTGGTAATTGAACTGTAAAACGGTGATCCTTAAGAATACTGTACAAAAAGCATATACTGTTTCTCATAAATATATTACTTTTAGCAAATTCTGCAAACTTTAAGTCTGAAGGACGCCCCCATGAACACTATCTTAATATGCCAAAGAGATGTTATTAAGAGCGCTCAGCATATTTTTCCAGTTCCTCTTTTGTTATCCCAAGACAGTAAAGGACATTGAGAACCTCGTCACTGCTGATAACGCCATCTGATTTGGTATGCGATGCCTCGGGCTTAATGGCGATAGAGAGCCCAACGTTTTCAATAAAATGCGACGACTGGGACCCGTCACCTACAGCGATCACCTGATCGGACTCGATATTTTCATTGCTCATGATAAACTCAAGGATATCGTTTTTAGTGTCGTTGGTAATGACAGGCTCATCAATCCTGCCGGTCGTAATTCCGTTTTCGTCCAACTCGAGTGAGTTAGCAAAGGCGTAGTCCACGCCGGCAGCCTCAAATATTTTTTTGACTATAAAATTAAATCCCGAAGAGATCAGGGCGATCTTGAATCCCATGGATTTGAGAATCTTGATCAGCTCGATCGTCCCCGGGTTGAGTTGAAGAATTTCACTGAGCTTTTCAAAATCCCCTGCTGACAGGCCTTTTAATAATTTTGCATTATTGATCAGTGCCTGCATCTGGTCCTTTTCACCGGCCTCCGGGTCGGGTATGCCGGATTTCGCTATGACACGGTCCCTAATCCGGTCGATGAAATGCTCCATTGAACGATGCTGCACCAGGCTGGACTCTACATCGAAGACCACCAGCTTTTTATTGCGCTTGTATATGTTTTCGCTCTGTATAACCACGCTCTTATCAATGTCAGCACACAGCAGCTTAATTTCCTTTTTCATCGCCTCGATAGCCACAGAGTGTTCCTTGTGGGGAGCCAAAGTGATCTTCCGTGTATCGATTAACATCTCCATGGAAAAAAGCCTGCCCCTGGCAATCATGCGGCACTTTTCGATAATGATGTTTTTTTTGTTAAAGAAACTGGAAATTTTGGCGATAACGCCGGGCCGATCGATACCGATAATAGTCACCAGGTGGTTTTCACTGCGGGAGTCAAATTTGACCGCTTTTTCATCATAGTGGTCTAGAATGATTTTTAAATCCGTTTCACTTTCGATGTCTTTAAGTGTCGAAAGGATCTTTTCGGTTGTCATTTGCGAAGCGGAGAAATCGATCACCATGAAAATTGAAAACATGCCCCTGCGGCAATTTTCTTCCACATCGACAATGTTGCCGTTCATGGCAAATATTTTTCCGGTAATCTTGGCAAGCAGACCGGGAATGTAAAGTCCGATGGCTGAAAAGCTTATCATTTTTGATGTTTCATTCATTTTTTACTCTCTCCATTTTATCTGTAAAAGACAATCAACTCTTCCTCATAATAACGTCCGTCCAGCACCATGCCCGGGCTGAATCTTTTCATACGTTTTGACTTGAGAAATTTTGCAAATCGTCGGTTGATTTTATCTAGAGATATATTCTCGCTGAACCACTGGCCGGGCAGATTCACATTGAGCGGTCTTACAGGGACGACGTGGCGGGTCGTTTTAGGTGCGAAGACTTTATTCATCTTGGCACATTCGACAACCATTTCCTTGGTGATCTGCGGTGTCCAGATAACCGCTTCATCTGCCTTGAGGTCGACAGGAAAATTTTCTTTGTGAACGGCATTGCAGGGGATGTATTTCAAAGTCACTCCCTGACCTGTCAATTCATCCTGTATTTTCTGTATGATGCGATATGCTGCTACCGCATCGCTATCCACATCTTCGGGAAAGCCGACATAAAAATATTCTTTTCCATATTGTATGCCGCAGGCCAGGCAGTCTTCTTCCAGCGCTTTTTTCAAGGCCAGCCGGTCTGAAACTTGGCGAAATGCCCCCCCGGCAGAAGCGATGATCCTTTTAAGCAGGTCTATCCGTTTGACATTGCCCAGCAGCCTGAACCAGTAAAGCAGTTTTATGTGCCGGTTGAAATAATCTATTTTACAGACCGGTATGAACTTAAGATTTAGCGCTCTGAAGGCGTGGGCCCGGTGGTTACCGTCAAGAACCACATGATTTTCCTCTACAATGATGGGATTCTGCAAGTACGCCATGTTCTTGAATTCCAGGATCAACTTTCTTGCAGATTGAACAATGACCTCTTCATGGATGAACAGGGAAGAAACCGGGACGATTTCCAATTTCAGTTTCAGTTTTTTGGTTTCAATACAAAACATGATGGTAAATCTGTTCCCTATGGATGGTCAAAGGCCCTGTTCATAAGACAAATCTGAAACATGTCGATGACCATAAATTATGCGAAAAGCAATCAAATTGCAAATGGAATTTTGTGGAAAAATATTTTCCAAATCTAGTTTGATCACCTTTGGTTTCAGGTGAGGTTAATGAGTTGTGCCTTGCAAATATGAACGTTGCTTTGTAAAAGGATATTATGAGGCTTTGTAAAAAATACGACTTTAAGGAAATTAGAGGATTTAAATTGGGCTGGTCCCTGTTTGGTCCGCCTTTGATGACGGTTTATTGCTATATATTCGACGACTTGATGATAGATACCGGGCAGTCTCATATGCAAAAAGAAGTCCTTGAAATTGCCGGAGGTCACAATATAAAGAGGATTTTTTTAACCCATCACCATGAAGATCACAGCGGCAATGCGGCAGCAATCAAGCGGGACTATGATACAACGGTATTTGGACACCCGTTGACCAAAAAAAAGATGAAAGCCTCCTTTCATATCCTGCCGTATCAAAAAATTGTCTGGGGAAAATCAGCACCTTTAACCATAGAGCCTGTTCCAAAAAAAATAGAGACTGCTTTGGGAGAGATGGTTTCGGTTCATACACCGGGACATTCAAAAGATCATATGGTTTATTTTTTAAAAAATGCAGGTGTTCTGTTTTCAGGAGACCTTTATCTTGCAGATAAAATCAAGTTTTTTCGTTCAGATGAAGATGTGGGGAGCCAGATTATGTCTTTAAAGAAAATATTGGAACTGGATTTTGATACCCTGCTTTGCAATCATTACCCCAAGCTCGAACAAGGGAAAAATCGGATAGAAAATAAACTGGCATTTTTAGAGGAGCTATATGGCAACGTCATCGGGTTTTGGGAAAAAGGATACTCTGAAAAACAGATATTTAGCGCCATAAAACTAAAGGAGGATTTTTTTATTAAATATTTTTGCTTTGGAAATGTCAGTATGATCAACGGGGTGAGGTCGGTTATCCGACATTTTGAAACAAAGAAGGGCACCCCCAAGTCTTAACTCTTGCGGGTTTCTCTGTTTCTGGGCAACCAGCGAGTTGGGAATAAGTCAAAGCGAATTAGGACAGATAAGCGCAAACTTCGAAATGGAACATTTTAAAATTGGCTCGTTTGATAATTAGTAAAAGGAGGAAAATATGATTCTTTTGCACCCTAAAAATCAAAAATATGAACATCTCGATGAAAAATCAAGAGAGATTATGTTGAAAACCATCGCGTTTTTTGAAAACAAGGGTAAGAAAAAGCTCAAAGAAGACGACCATGAACGGGAATGGTATGCCGATTTTATAGAGTTTGTGAAAAAGGAAAAGATTTTTGCAACCCTTATGACGCCAGCCGGATACGGGGATGAAGATTCCCGGTGGGATACATTCCGTAATTGCGCTTTTAATGAGATCCTCGGTTTTTACGGGTTGTGCTACTGGTACACCTGGCAGGTCTCTATGCTGGGACTGGGTCCTATCTGGATGGGAGAAAATGAGACGATTAAGAAAAAAACAGCGCAATTGTTGAAAGATGGCGGCATATTTGCCTTCGGTCTTTCTGAAAAAGAGCATGGCGCCGATATCTATTCCACAGATATGATGCTGACCCCGGTGGATGAGGAAAAATACATGGCGGACGGCGGAAAATACTATATCGGAAATGCCAATAAGGCGGCCTTGGTTTCGATATTCGGAAAAAATTCGGAGACCGATGAATATGTCTTTTTTGTGGTCGATTCGCAGCATGAAAAATTTGATCTGGTAAAAAATGTCACCAACTCCCAAAATTATGTGGCTGAATTTGCACTTCATTCCTATCCCATAACAGAGGAAGATATTCTTACCGTGGGCCGAGCGGCATGGGATTCGTCTCTTAACACCATCAATATCTGCAAGTATAACCTTGGGTGGGCATCAATCGGTATCTGTACCCATGCATTCTACGAAGCCATTACCCATGCGGCCCATCGCAGACTTTATAACAAATATGTGACAGATTTTCCCCACATTAGAGGTCTTTTTGTGGATGCATATACCCGCCTGGCAGCAATGAAGCTCTTTGCTTTAAGGGCTTCGGATTATATGCGCAGTGCATCAAAAGATGACAGACGATACCTGCTTTACAATCCCATGGTAAAGATGAAGGTTACCACCCAGGGTGAGGAAGTCATCAATCTTCTCTGGGATGTCATCGCCGCCAAAGGCTTTGAAAAGGATATGTATTTTGAATCGGCGGCAAGAGATATTCGGGCGCTGCCCAAACTGGAGGGGACCGTTCATGTAAATATGGCGCTCATCATCAAATTCATGGCAAACTATTTTTTCAATCCTGATGAATTTCCCCATATACCGAAAAGAGATGACCTGGAAAATGACAACTTTCTTTTTAACCAGGGGCCGACCAAGGGGCTGGGAGGTATCCGATTCCATGATTATAACCTCGCCTATAACAGCATTGAACTTCCCAATGTAAACATATTCAAATCCCAGATAGAGGTTCTCAAGGAATTTCTCATAAAGGCGACGCCCGATAAAGAACAGGCAAAGGATATCGATTTTTTACTGACAGTGGGGGAACTTTTCACTCTGGTTGCATACGGACAGCTGCTTATTGAAAAGGCAAAGATCGACCATATTAAAGATGATCTCATGGATCAGATCTTTGATTTTATGGTCAGAGATTTTTCAAAATTTGCCCTTCAGCTCTATTCCAAAGCGAGCAGCACGGATCAGCAGATGGAATATTGCATGAAAATGATCAAAAAACCGGTCGTTGATGAAGAGCGTTTTTTAAGGGTATGGAACGATTTTATTTATGTATTGAAAGATACTTATGAAATGAGCGGATAATCTTTTTATGGTACAAGGCCAGGAACTTAAAGATAGGAGCATAACATGACAGGTGTTGCTCAGGTGAGAGTTAAACCGGTCGAGAGTGTTTCATTTTTTGATAATTGCTTGGTAATTTCAAACTGATTTCAGAGAATTTAGATTTTAAAAAAAATGACATGAAAAGTGTGCAGTGTATCTATCCTTGATTTAGTATCTATAAATAACTTATATACCTTTTAGCTAATTTTGAAATCTTTAAATCAGATACATAAACGTAACCGGGGTAAAACATGCAAACAGAAGCAGCAACCCAAGCACTCAGAATCCTTCGTGACGGCAGTCAGTTTTCATGGTTTGTGATTCCATTATTCGCTTTTGTTGTCTACGTCTATGCTGTGGAGATCGAACGGGAAAACTGGAATCTGGTGTTTGCGGGGCTTGCATTCTGGGGCATGGACTGGTTTAACGAGACTTGGAACTCTCTGGTATTCCACTTCACAGGCTATGCGCCGGTTTGGGGTGCCCCTGGTGACACAGCGTTCCTCATCATGGTCGGGTTGAATATTGAGATCTGCTTCATGTTTGCTGTTGCAGGCATCGCCTTTGGCAAGCTCTTACCGAAAGACAAGAGCCTGAGGATTCTCGGCATACCAAACCGCCTATTCATTGCAGTGGCCGGATCTGCATTCAGCGTTGTCGTCGAAATCTGGCTGAACTCAATTGGCGCTCTAACGTGGGACTACCGCTGGTGGAACGCCGGTGCCCCTTGGCTCATTTTCCTTTTCGGATACCTCCACTTTTTCTTGGTTTCATTCTGGGTTCACGACATGAAGACGATAAGGGCACAAGCAACCACGGTGGGGATCATTTACGCTGTGGATGGTATTGCCATCCTGGTGTTTGGTGTTTTCCTTGGTTGGATTTGATCGAAGAGAATACACAGGTGCAGTCTAACAAACGTACAGACCGTATGATAACCTTAATTTATGGGCCCCTGATTACCAGATAAGTGTAATGAATTTCCAACAGCATATTGGAGGTGAATATTGACTTTTAGAACACTGAAAAAAACAAAAAGAAATTTAAAATTGTCGGTGATGGGCATTATTTCATCGGTTTGCATATATTTTCTTGCTTTCTGCTCTATGGCCATTGCTGATGAAACTTCAGGAGAAACTTTTTATAAATACCTGTCCTCTCTTGCAAACAGTGGAAATAACAGCCTGATTGAAAAACTGAACACCAATCCCAGGAAACTTGACTGGAATAATGCCGAAGCGTTTAAGTTTAAGGGCCATTTAAGATTGTTAACTTCAGTCAAACAAGGCACTGCGGACCAGACCATGCTATTTTTTGTTAGGAGCACTGAAGGCAAAATTGTCATCCTCACTATACCTGATAGAAATGATCCGGTTTACCAAAATCTGGAAAACCTCATCAAAAGCAAACTTAACTTCAACATAAAGGTTATTGATTCAAAAATTGGAGAAAAAAATTACCAGTTTGGACAGTTTACAGCTCCTCCGGTACAACCGGTATTTGACAAAATTTTTAAGTTGATGATTATTCTGATGCTTTTTCTGGTAATGGTGGGTATGGGGCTGACATTAACCGGTAAGGATTTTACCATACTGATCTCAAAGCCCAAAGGAATTATTATCGGAGAAATCCTTCAATTTGGAATCATGCCTTTGGTCGCAGTGGCCTTGGGTTATCTATTGGGTTTTCCTAAAAGCTATCCCTATATTTATGTGGGAATGATTTTAATAACTGCCACACCAGGTGGGGTTACCTCAAATTTAATGACCCACTATGCCAAGGGGGACGTGGCCCTTTCGGTTTCTTTGACGTCCTTGTCCACGGTTCTTTCCATCTTTTTTGTCCCGTTGCTTTTAAATGCTTACTGCGCTGACATCCCTGATGTAAAAGTGCCTACCAAAACTATTGCGTTAACCATTATTGTGCTGGTAATCATCCCGCTTGGTATTGGTATGCTTTTTAGAAAGCTCAACGAGACCTTGGCAAAAAAACTCATACCGGTGTTTAGCCTGTTGGGAATTATTGCTTTATTATTCTTAATTGTTGCGGGGATCTTAAGCAATCTTGAGGGATTTGCGGATACGCAGCGCCATGGTGTCCGTTTTTACAGCATGGTTTTTTTGCTCACTTCTTCAGGGATGGTCATTGGGGGGCTGGTGCCGGCATTGTTCAAAGTTATCAATTTTCAGACAAGGGCCATCTCCCTTGAAACCGGGTTGAGGAATGCATCTCTTGCCATGACAATTGCCCTGCTAATACAGGATTCCATGGGAGATTTCCACTCCTCTATGTTCTGGGTATCCGGGATGTTTGGATTATCGATGTATGTAGCCGGTATAATCGCTATTAAGATTTATCCAAAAATTTTTCCAATTGAAAAGGTTAGCTGACCATCATTCCTGTATAGGAACCCGGATTAAATCGAAAGTTAGGGGACACCAAAACACGTTGCATTGCCTGCAATTGATTCCAAATCATTTTCATCTTCTTTTAAAAAACGGAAGCATACCAATCTCTCCGGTATAGAATATATTTATAAGAAACAGCATAGAATCGCCTACTATCCTAGGTGCAGCAGGATGATCGTGGTCATAGACTTTGTTCTTCCTTCCTTTTTTTAAGTGCCAGCGCCGCCTTTAGTCCCTTTTCTCTGATCACCTTGAATTTCAGCCTGGTTTCGGTTAGTTTAAAAAACCGCTTTCCAAATTTTCGAAGTAATTTATCATCAATCTCAAATCCAAGGCCGGGCTGTTTAAAAGGCTGAAGCATACCGTTTGTATCCGGAACGATCGGCTCTATTATGCCTTCTCTGTACTGAGGAATCCAGGACGGTTCTTCCAGGGGATATTCCAGGGGCAGGTTGCTTTTTAAGTCTACCAGGGCCATGTTCCAGTTGATATAAAAGCCTATCCCATTTGTCCAGGTATGGGGTGAAAAAAGACGCCCCTTTTTTTCACAGGCCTCGATTACCTTTTTGACCTGTGAAATACCTCCGGCAAAGGTCGCGTCCGGCTGATAGATGTCAAAACAATCTTTTTCAAACATGATTTTGATTTCGTCCCATCCATAATTTATTTCCGCTCCTGAAATATTAACTTTTGAGACCTTTTTAAGTTCCGCATTTCCGTCATAATCCCTTGAATCCAGAGGTTCTTCAAGCCACTGAATATTGTTGTCTGAACATGCCCTGGCAAATTCAGTGGCACGTTTAAGATCCCACGCAGGTACTCTGTCGACTATTGAAACGAGCCATCCCTGGTTGGCGTCTACACCGAGAACAAAATCATCACCCATTCCTTTTCTAACCGTTTCAATATGTCGGATGTCATCTTTTAACTCTATATTTTTTACCCGCAGTTTGGCGGTCTTAAAGCCCCTTTCTTTCATGGTGATAAGTTCTTCCACTCTTTTTTCTGGGATATGCATTTCTCCTGTGGAAAGGTATACCGGGATCGATCTTGCTTTGCCCCCCAGCAGTTCATATACCGGTTGTCCCTTCATTTTCCCAATGATGTCCCAGCATGCAGGTTCTATCCAAAAATTTCTCCAACCAAGGAACCCGGCCTGTTTCAACAGTCCTTGGACTCTATCAATGTCAGTTGGATCAGCTCCCATGAGATATCCGCCAAGGAGGTCTCCAAGGCCTTCCCGCTCTTTCCCCATAGCCGATCCTGCGGAATACCCTGATATTCCATCATCTGTGGTTATTTTTATCAGAGTAAACCGATTGTGTGTTTGGGGATAACCGGGAATCCAGGTAGGCCAAAAAGTTTCCGCCAGCGGTACCGAAACATGGTATAATTCTAACCTCGTTATTTTCATGATAGGTTCCTCCCCAAAAAGAATGAATAAATTCCTGAATTTTATATATTCATTGGCTTAAAAATAGCATACCGATAAAAAGCGCTCCAGTAAAGCTTTAATAACAAACTTGATAGGACCAGAAGAATCGATGCCAAGGCAGAGAAGCTTCGGGCTCACATTTGTTATTAGTTGGCCGACTGTTGAATTATGTTCTGAAGGGCTCTATACGGTTTTACAATTTTATCAAAGAAAAAACTTGAGAAGTAAGCGGGTCATGTATTGGTGTTTATGTCCTAGTGGTATGAAATGAAATAAGTCCAAGCCACTGTATCAGACCAGTTTGCTCTGTAATGAAAAATTTTTGTTGATTTTTATGCCAAACCATATATCCTGATGATATTTTTAACAGTGGAGAAAAAATGCTGAAAGGATTGCCCCGTAAATTTAAACAGGTTTCATCCAAGCCTTTTTCTAAACAGAAGAAGGATAAGCAGAAGTTTGTTTTCCGGGACAGGTACAGACAGGCATAAAAAATAATACATAATTAATCTAAGAAACCTCTCTGAACCATCCCGGTTCCGAGAGGTTTTTTTTTGAGAAAGGAGATGAAAAATGAAGAATCTAAGCGGGGTCTATTTACCTGTGGTTACACCGTTCTATGACAATGCAGTCGATTATGAATCCTATGTGAACTTGTTGGCCTACTATAAGAAGAAGGACATTTCAGGCTTCATTCCTCTCGGAACCACAGGTGAAAGCCCGTGCATCACGGATGATGAATATAAACGGATCATTCATACTACTCTTGAAACTGTGGATGGGCAGTTGCCTGTGTTTGCCGGTATCGGCGGGAACTTCACCGACAAAGTGCTAAAACAAATTCGGGAATTTGAAAATACAGGAATCGTGGGAATTTTGTCAGTCTGTCCATATTACAACCGGCCGGATCAGAACGGCCAGTTTCGGCATTTTGAAAGAATTTCAGAGTCAACCGATCTTGATATCATCATTTACAATATTCCCTACCGGACTGGTGTAAACATGAGCAATGATACCCTGTTAAAACTATCCGAGTACGAAAATATTGTGGGGGTTAAGGATTCGTGCGGAGACATTAGG
>CAJHXW010000128.1_pt1 | contig 17086 bp, 16 predicted proteins | sample 9198581 | NCBI WGS metagenome assembly CAJHXW01 (sample SAMEA7708328, study PRJEB35096) | sediment metagenome | biome: marine neritic benthic zone biome [ENVO:01000025]; feature: sediment [ENVO:00002007]; material: shallow marine sediment [ENVO:03000034] sea grass bed [ENVO_01000059] ...
CTTCAAAACGACTTTCCCTAAAGTTACGAAAATAGTCGATCCATTGCAACAGATGAAGGCAAAAATAAAGGAAGCAAAAAAGGGTGCTTTTTTTTCGTCAGAAACAACAAAAACCATTCGCAGTATTGATGTGTTAAATGAAATGAGCAAAAGAATACCGGGCAAGGTGGAAGTTGATTTTACAAGGCTTGTCATCAGTCATGAAAATGTGGTGGTATCAGGCATTACTGACACCTTTAACTCTGCGGATGAAATAAAGAGGAGAATTGAAGAATCGGAACTCTTTCAAAAAGTGATCATTACATCGACAAGTAAAGAAAAATCAGGAAACCGTATCCGCTTCAAACTCAAGGTTATTTTATGAATCTGGATAAATTTAAAAATCTGAATAAGCGTGAAAAATATGCGGTTTATGCGGCATCAGTTTTGATCGCAATTTTTATTTTAATAAAGTTTATTATTTCGCCGATTATCGATAAAAGAGCTCGTTTGACAAGAACGCTTCAGTCTCAAACGAAAACCCTTGAAGAGATGCGCCACCTTCAATCTGAATACAGCACAATCAAGGAAAAGGCCAGGTTATCGAAAAAACGCTTTAAAGCAAGGAATAAAGATTTCACTCTTTATTCCTTCCTTGACAGACTTGCTGATAAATCCGGGATAAAAAATAATATCACTTATATGAAACCTTCAACGTCTGCCAGGGAAAAAAGCGGGCATAAGATTTCAAAAGTAGAAATGAAGCTTCAAAGCATTACTTTAAAGCAACTTACATCTTATTTATATGGGGTTGAGACATCAAAAAACATTGTGAATATAAAGCGGATTTCGATAGTAAAAACAGGAAGTAAAGAAGGGTATATCAATGCCGTCCTGCAGGTTGAAACTGTCGAAATATGATTAAGGGTTGGCGCAGGTAAGTATGCTTGCGCAATTGCTTTTCGGCTTAATATCTGTCATATTTAACCATCTAAAATCATGAATAAAACAAAGAAAATCTTTTTGTATATATCATATATTATAGCGGCATTTATTTTTTTTCTTTATATTCTCTTTCCTTCAGATGCTGTTAAGAACTATATTGAGCATAAACTGGTCGGCATTAACCCGGATTTGTCCATTTCAATTGATAATATAAATCCGGCTTTCCCTCCGGGTGTCCGGCTTAACGCTGTAAACTTTTATTATATTCGCAGTCTGTTTCTGGATGCTGATACGGTAAAAATAGTACCGGGGATCTTTTCACTTTTCACCTCAACGACCACTCTTTCATTTAAGGGCGTTGCCCATGACGGGATAATAAAGGGAAAGGCCAAAATCGGCAGCAATACCGGGCATATTGATATGAATGCGAACCTGTCGGGCATCCAGATAAAAGATATACCTGCTGTAAAAAATCTGGTCGGCATTGAAAAAGAAAAATATAAGGTTGCCGGAATCCTAAGCGGAATAATAACATACAGCAATAAAAAGAGTTCGGGCAGGCTCATGGAAGCAAAGCTGGGAATATCAGACTGCCGGGTAAAACTTAAAGATCCTGTTTTAAACCATGAAAACTTTATTTTCAGCAAAATTGAAGCCGAGTTAGCGACTGTAAGAAAAAGATTACAGATTAAGAGCTGCAACATTGAAGGAGACAAGGTAAACGCAAGCTTTACCGGTTCTATAGTTACAGAAAAGAATTTGGGTTCAAGTGCTTTAAACCTAAAAGGAAACATTAAACTTAAACCTTTATTTTTTAAAAATATAAATAAAAATATTTTGGCAAGCATATTCCCTGAAAAAATGTCGGGTAACAATTCATTTTTTTTAAAGATTGGTGGCACTTTTAATAATCCTGAATTTACTTTAAAGTAATTTCTGTGTTATAACTTATTGGTTTTTTAAAAAATCAGATCACCTGAATACTTCTTCGGGATCATTTTCAAAAGACTACATGAATACGTCAGGTAAATCATGACAAACAGATACTTTACCATATCGAATATTGTATTAATCACAATTTCTATTTATCTTAGCATCAGTGCGTTTTATAAAATAGCAACTCACAAGCTCGATCCTGTAGATTCTGCTAAGGTTACGAGCAAAATTCAGATTGCCTCTTTGGAAGATGAGGCTTTACACCCGCTGACTGATTACCAGGCAATAGTTGAGCGTAACCTTTTCAATACGTTAAAAACCGAGGCTTCGGAACCCACTCCTATTAAGATAGAAACACTGAAACAGACGGAACTGAAACTAAAACTCTGGGGAACGGTCACAGGCCTAGCCGGCCAGCCGTATGCTGTTATTGAAGAAGCAAAAGGGAGGCAGCAAAACCTTTACAGAGTAGGAGATACGGTTGAAAACGCAACCGTCAAGATGATTTTAAGAGAAAAGGTCATCCTCAGCGTAAACGGACAGGACGAAATTCTGGAAATAGAACATGTCCGCAGCGTGGCAGGAATACGAAGGCCCTATAAAACAGCAAGACAATCACGTCGGCAAAACATAACCTTAAAACGTTCCCAGATAGAAAATTCTGTTAAAAATGTTAATGAATTAATGAAACAGGTGAAAATAAGACCCCATACTGAAAACGGACAAGCTGCCGGCCTCATGTTGTCCAGCATAAAAAGGGGGTCTATCTTTCGACGGATGGGGCTTAGAAGCGGGGATGTCATCACCGGCGTTAACGGAAATAGCCTTGTATCAGTGGATGATGCCCTGAAACTATATGAAAACATGAAATCGTCTTCCAATATGTCGGTAGAAATAAAAAGAAGAGGCCGAAATAGGACAATCGATTATAATATTGAATAATCGTAAAAAATTTACTAAGATAAGGCAGTTTCAAAATGTTTCCCGCTTATCACTCAATAAAAGATCAAGTCGAAGATTCCGGGCTTTGAGCCTGAACCATATATTTTGCAGCTAAACGCAGACTTTAAAAAGGGACGTTTTGAAATTGGCTCAGATATAAATTTTTCAAAAATAAAACCTGAGTTGGGTTGTTTTTTGCTAAGCCCTGATGTGCAGGATATCGGTGCAAATCGAGTAAAAAATCACTCAATTAAGGTAAAACACAAGTGAAAAAGATGAAAATATTATATAAAGGTTTTAAGATCGCTGTATTTATTACTGTCTGTACTTTTCTTTTCCAGTATTACTCCTTGTCCGTTGTTCAAGCCGCGAATGATATCCCCACCAATACAGGAAATTTATCAAAAGAAAAACGTGCTTCGGCTAAAGGGAAAGACTCCAAACGATTCATTTCCATAGATTTTAACAACGTTGATATAAATGTTTTTATAAAATTTATCAGCGAGCTGACCGGGAAAAATTTTGTGGTAGATAACAAGGTCAAGGGAAAGGTCACCGTTATTTCTCCTTCCAAAATTTCCGTAAAAGAGGCTTATAAGGTCTTTGAGTCTGTGCTGGAAGTGCATGGTTATGCCACGGTTAAAGCCGGCAAAGTAATCAAAATCATTCCATCCCCTGAAGCCCGTACCAAGAATATCGAAACCTTGCTGAAAGAAGGAACGGCTTCTCCGGAAGACAAGATTATTACTCAAATAGTACCATTAAAATATGCTAACGCTCCTGAAATAAAGAAGCTTTTTACGCCACTGATTTCAAAGAGCAGTGTCATTCTTGCCTACTCTCCGACAAATATGCTCATTGTCACCGATTTCCATTCGAATATACAGCGATTGACTCGTATTTTAAAAGCGATTGATGTAACTGGCATTGGTCATGAAATTTCCGTTATCCCCCTTGAATTTGCAGACTCTGAAAAACTTGTAAAGATTTTAAGTTCTGTATTTCAACCGAAAAAAGCGGCCCGAAAAGGAGCCACAGAAAGAACAATAACCTTCATCGCTGACGAAAGGACAAATACAATTGTTCTGCTTGCCAGCGAAGTTGACGGTTTAAGAGTCAAAAGCCTGATAAGCATGCTTGACAAACCGACACCAAAAGACAAAGGAAAAATCCGTGTGTATTACCTTGAACATGCCACAGCCGAGGACCTTGCGGCAGTTTTACAGGCCCAGACAACCGGTAAGGGAAAAGCTCCGGCAAAAGGTGGGAAAGCTCCGCTTCTTTCAGGCCAGGCAACAATAACGGCAGATAAAGCAACAAACAGCCTTATCATCATGGCAGATAATGAAGATTACCAGGTTCTTGAAGAGATCATAAAAAAACTCGATATTCCAAGGGCAATGGTGTTCATCGAGAGCCTGATCATGGAAGTAAATACAAACAAGGATTTTAAGCTCGGCACCGAATGGCGGGGTTTTGGAGAGGCACATCACGATCAAAGAGACGGAGTTGCCGGTGGAGGATTTAGCGGGGATGAATCCTCCTCTATAGCGGGACTGGTGACATCAGGATCCCTGCCCAGCGGTTTTTCCCTTGGAGTGTTCGGTGAAATGATTAATATTTCAGGTATTAACTTTCCAACTATTGCAGCCGTCATAGAAGTCTATAAAAAAGATAAGGATGTTCAAATCATCTCAACACCCCAGCTTCTAACTACGGATAATGAAGAAGCGGCAATATATGTGGGAAAGAATATACCCTTTCAGACGCGATCGACTGCAGAGGGAGGCACGGAGACATATAGTTCCTTTGAATACCGTGATGTTGGCACCACATTGAAGATTACTCCTCAAATCAGCCATGATGGCATGGTACGTCTTGCCATATCCCAGGAAATTACCAAGCTGGAATCAACCATAGATTTTCGCCCGACTACATTAAAACGAACGATAGATACCACTGTAATTGTTGATGATAACTCTACGGTTGTTATCGGCGGGCTTATTGATGATAAATTTACTGAAACCGAGACCAAGGTCCCCCTGCTGGGAGATATCCCCCTTCTGGGGTGGTTTTTTAAATCGAGGAAAAGAGAAAGAGAAAAGACAAATCTCTATGTGTTCCTTACTCCTCACGTCATAAATAATAAAGCCGATGCGGAAAAGATATATAAAAAGAAAAAAAAGGATATCGATGAAATCGGTAAAGGCTCCATTAAAATGTACAAAACGAATAATGATGCAAAATCTTCCATTTCTCCAGAGATTGAAGAGCCATGATAAAACACCTTTCACAGATACTGCATGATAATTTTAACATTTCCAGAGAAGCTCTGGATGAGGCCCAAAAGATAAAAATTGAAAAAGGCCAAAAGACCGGAGAATCTCTTTTAAAAAAAAAGATTATTACTGAATCGCAACTCCTTGAAGCTTTGAGCATCCAGTATAATATTCCTTTCCAGCCCGATCTTCCTTTGGAAAATATTGGGCAAGATATTACAGATCAAATTCCGATCCAGTTTTTAAAAAAACATGTGATGGTCCCTCTATCGGCAAACGCAGGGGAGTCTGGCATTGAAGATCATTCAAATCCGGATGATGCCAAAGATGTAAATAAGGACCGTTCAAATCATAGCTTTATTATTGCAATTAATGATCCTACATCTTTTCAGGCTCTTGACGACCTGGTGAAGATTCTCGGACTAAGCGATTTTGAAATTGTTCTTTCAACCAAACAGGCAATTCTTTCCGCAATCAACCTAGCCTATGACCTGAGAAGGGATTCCGCCGAACAGCTTGTCCAGGATATGGAAGAAAACGGAAGTTCCATTATTAGCGAAATTGAGGATACAGCAGATCTTTTAGATGACACCAGTTCAGCACCAATCATAAAACTTGTAAACCATATTATTTCCCAATCCATAAAGGCTCGCGCAAGTGATATTCATATTGAGCCATATCAGGACAGTTTCAAAGTGCGTTACCGTGTGGACGGCATTCTGTATGATCTGCTTACGCCCCCAAAATGGATCCAGGCTCCTTTGATATCAAGGATTAAGGTGATGGCCGAGATGAATATTGCTGAAAAGCGACTTCCCCAGGACGGCCGTCTGGATGTAAAAATGGGAGACCTGGAAATTGATGTTCGGGTTTCCACAATCCCGATTTCATTTGGGGAGCGTGTTGTACTCAGACTGCTGAATAAGACAACTAAATTATTTACCCTTTCCAATCTTGGTCTTTTGCCGAGTAAACTTAAACTTCTCGAAAACCTTGTTAAATCCCCTAACGGTATCATTTTGGTAACCGGCCCCACTGGAAGTGGAAAAACCACGTCCCTTTACGCAATTTTATCATCCATCAATACACCGGAAATTAATATAATCACTGTTGAAGATCCTGTGGAATACCAGCTTAAAGGGGTCAGTCAGATTCAGGTTAATCCCAAAATAGATCTGACTTTTGCCCAGGGGTTAAGATCTATTGTCAGGCAGGATCCGGATGTTATTCTCATCGGTGAAATTCGTGATCAGGAAACAGCAGAAATAGCTGTCCAGTCCGCCCTCACAGGACATCTTGTCTTTTCCACACTTCATACAAACGATGCTGCAAGTGCGATTACCCGTCTGGTAGATATGGGTGTAGAGCCTTTTTTAATTTCATCATCAGTTATTGCAGTAGTTGCACAAAGACTGGCCCGTGTCCTGTGCGGCGGTTGCAAGGAGTCACATATCCCTGAGAGTGTTGCACTAGGCAGGATAGGGATTACAGCAGACCAAATAAGAAAGAGTAATATTTGCAAAGCAAAAGGGTGCAAAGAATGTTTGAATACAGGTTATAAGGGCAGGATCGGTCTTTTTGAAATAATGGTTCTGCAAGATAAGTTAAAAAGTCTTATTTTAAAAACATTCGACTCAAATCTGATAAAAAATGCAGCGTTAGAAACCGGTATGGTTTCGCTGCGTCATGATGGTATTTTAAAAGTACTGTCAGGAATGACCACAACAGAGGAAGTACTGAGGGTAACGCAACACTAGGTCTTTAAATGGGTTCATGGCCTCATAAAATGTTTGATTTAGTTCAACAAGATGACAAGATTGCATTCAAGTTCTTTCTTGACTATCTTAAATATACTCAGACAGTTTCCTCATTTAATACGGAACATATTTATGAGAACGACTATAATTAACGAGGTCTGAAGTTAAAAATTTAACGTGGTATTTTAAGGAGTTACGGAAAAATGCAAAAAGTTTTCGTTAGCAGTGAGAACACAATTACCTTTAAATGCCCTAAATGCAATCAGCCGAGAACGGTTGATGTATCAAATTATAGAAACCTGGAAAAAGCCGAAAGGGTAAAGGTAAAGTGCGCCTGCGAAAATATTTATTATGCCTTGATAGAAAAAAGAAAGCAATTTAGAAGAACAACGAATTTTCCAGGAACCTACACGCATATTGTTTCCGACATTCCGAAAAACAAGGGGACTATGGTCGTAACGGACGTATCCCGCACCGGTTTAAGAATAAAACTTAATTCAAAAACAGAATTTTTTCTTGGTGATAAGATTATTGTGGAATTTCACCTGGATGACAAAAACAGGTCACTGATTAAAAAAGAATGTATCATAAAAAAGGATTTTGGCCTTGAATTTGGAATTGAGTTTATTTCCGTGCACCCCTCTGACCCGAGTGACAGGGCTATTGGATTTTATATGTTCTGATGGTGCGAAATAGGTAGATGCTCGCGGAATGTTGAAATTAGAAAATAGAAAGTAAAAATTTGGCTTTCATGCTTTTGTAATGTTGTTGAATGCATTCAATTTTAGACCGAGTTTTTTAACTATTGTTTCACTGATTAAAGTCTTGCCAGACCATATCTATAATGCTTTTGCCGGTTTATAGCCACCCAACTCTTTATACTGTTTCCCATCAATATACTCCGTTTTAAACGATGAAAAACCCGTATAAGAAATCGTAAAGAAAGAACAGACCGAGCATATTATAATTGATTTAAGTACCAGAAATAATACTAACAAATTGGCAATATGGCACACAAGTTCTTTCTTAGCGATCTTAAATACACTCAAACAGTTTCCTCGCTTAAAACGGAGCATATTTATGAGAATTACTATACCTCGTTTCATCTCTCCCTGATTTCCACTTTCCAATTTCAAGTTTCAGTCCGTTAATGGTCACCTGTTTTTTGCTACAAATTTCTCAAGTTTTTCCTTTGGCTTGCCGATACATAACCTATCAAAATGAAAAAGCCGGTTTTCAAGTTAGTATCGATGATATGTGGATTGTGAGCGGTGGTAATTTATGCACATACTAGTTGTAGATGATCAGTCAGCTGCAAGACAATTCTTCCAAGAATTTCTTAAAAAATGGGGACATACTGTCTATCTTGCAGAAAATGGAAACCAAGCCTGGAAAACGCTTTTGTCCACAACCATTGACATGGTAATTACGGACTGGATGATGCCCGAAATGAACGGGCTTGAGCTCTGTCGTAAAATTCGCAACGCCGGGTTTGAAAAATATATATATCTTATTCTGATTAGCGGCAGGAATACACAGCAAGATATTATTCAGGGTCTTGAAGTGGGAGTCGATGACTACATTACCAAGCCGGTCGATACAAAAGAATTTCGGGCGCGTATCGAAATCGGCCAAAGAATTGTAAGCCTGGAGAAAAAACTTCGCGACAAGCACGCTGAAGCAGAAAGAAACTATTATCAAACAATCCAGATGTTTACTAATTTAATTGAAGTGGTGGACGAGGAACTGGGGGGACATTGCAAACGGGTTGCCAAATTATGCTTAAGACTTGCCAAATTTCATCCAGATGTTGCCCAGGAAGATTTACCCGTTTTAGAAGCAGCCGGCTTGCTTCACGATATCGGCATGGTGGGTTTACCAAAGGAAATAGTATTAAAGAGAAGAATCGAAATGAATGGAGATGAAAAAAAGCTTTACATGTCCCACCCTGTCCAGGGAGAAATAATTTTAAAGGAAATTGAATTTTTAAGACCGATTTCAACTTTTGTAAGAAGCCACCATGAACAGGTAAACGGTCGCGGTTATCCCGACGGATTAAAGGAAGACGAAATCCCTTTATTATCTAAAATTATCTCCGCCGCATCCATATATGACAGCCTTGTTAAGAAGTGGAAAGTGCCTATGGTGGATATTCCGGACAAACTTCAACAGCAACGGGGATATGAGATTGAAGGTGACCTTATAGATTATTTGCTGGAAATTAATCTGGAAAATATTCGAAAAGAGGAAGAAAGGGATTATTTAAAAGTTTCACTAGATGAGCTTAAGAAAGGGATGGTGTTAACAAGTAGTGTCCGAATGAAAAGCGGAGCCCTTGTAATGCCCAGTCTGACTAAACTGACAAACCGTGGTATCGAAAAGCTGATCAGCTACTACAAACTAGATTGTATTGCAGATACGGTGTGCGTTTATAAACTTTAGACATCGTTGAACAGTTGAGTGCTTAGCCGTATAACGGGTTTAAATTTCCCAAGCTTTTAAAACATTTGTTAATGAAACAATCATATATGAGGGCATAGAATGGATATTGCAACTATCATTGGACTTGTAGGGGGATCTGCTCTGGTGCTCTCTGCCGTCATTATCGGTGGAAGCGCCCTGATATTTATAAACATTCCTGGAGTATTAATTGTAGTTGGCGGAACCCTGGCCACCTGTTTTATTAAGTTTTCCATGGAAGATGTGATTAATACCATAAAGGTGGCCATGAAGGCATTTTTAGTTAAAATGGAACCACCTGATGAGACAGTTACCAGGCTGGTTGCTTTGGCAAAAATCGCTAAAAAAGAAGGTTTGATCGCTCTCGAAAATGAAAAAACAGAAGATGCATTCACCGCCAAGGCTGTACAATATTTATCTGACGGTATTGATGAAGGGCTCATTAAGGATATGCTTAATAAGGATATCCGTCTGACTGTCCAGCGCCACTCTGTGGGCCAGAGTGTTTTTAAGGGTATGGGCTCATCGGCACCGGCATTTGGCATGATTGGAACATTAATCGGCCTTGTACAGATGCTTGCCACCATGGACGATCCCAGCAGTATCGGACCTGCCATGGCTGTTGCCTTGTTGACCACACTTTATGGCGCCCTTATAGCCAACCTTGTCTGCCTCCCCATTGCAGAAAAACTTGCCTTTAGAAGTCAGCAGGAACAGGACAATAAGAGTATCATCCGCGAAGCTGCCATTGGGGTTGCCCAGGGGATTTCTCCCATGGTTCTGGAACAATCGTTGAAGATCTATCTGTCACCAAAAGATCGGGATAAAGCCAAAACGACAAAGGGTAAAGATGAGTAACGAATTAGAAGCAAAAATTAAAAAACTCGAAGTAGAAGTCAGTGAAGGTGCTCCCGCCTGGGTGGTCACATTCGGAGACCTGATGAGCCTGTTGCTTTGCTTTTTTGTTCTTCTGCTCTCCTTTTCTGAAATGGATAAGGCCGTATACAAGCAGGTTGCCGGATCTTTGAGAAAGGCCTTTGGTGTTCAGCGCAAGGTTAAGACTATGGACCCGGCCAAAGGGATAAAGATGATCGCCAAGGATTTTGACCAGGAACTGATTGCAACTCAGCGGCGTGAAGAGTTTATTATCACCCAGAAAAAGAAAACCATTGGAGAAGAACTTAAAAAAGCGGTGGATACTCTTTCAAAGGGTATGAAAAATTTGATTCAGGTGGAAGTCGGCGATAAAGAAATAACGGTCCGGCTTATGGGGGAAACAACCTTTGATTCCGGAAAAGCGGACATTAAACAGCAGATGAAACCACTTTTAAAAAAAATAGGGGCGGTTTTAAAAAAGACCAAAGGCAACATCACCGTTACCGGCCATACCGACAATGTCCCCTTGAGAAGCAGCTGGATTTATAAGTCAAATCTGGAATTATCCATTGCCCGCGCTGCTATTGTAGCGGAATTTCTGCTACACAAAACGCATCTTAAGCCCTCTCGCATTGCAGCGATGGGATATGGAGAATATCGTCCGCGGGAATCCAATGATACAAAAGGAGGGAGGAGCAAAAACCGGCGAGTGGAGATAATCCTCAGGCCCAGAGCTTAAAAAAAATAATACAAACGAGCCAGTTTCAAAATGTTCGATTTCGAAGTCTGCGTTTATCTGCTCAAGGTTAAGAAAGGCCAATATTTTAACTGGTTGATTACATCGAGTATTTCGAGGGTTAAAATTTGATAAACTCGCAAAAAGTCTTTGAATGAGCACCGGATGGCATTGTTCCAAGGTTCATATACACGGCACAACGCTTTTTAAAGCGTGAGAATTTTATATGTAGTATGTCGAGTACCTAAAAAACCGCGCCAAAGCAGTAGATGAGACTTTTTACGGTACCATCAAAACTTAAATCCTGCTTCAATAAATGGCCCGCTAAAATCAATATCGACCTCAACGTCCTCTTCATCAATTTTCAGCGTATCATATCGATAACCTGCAGATGCAAACACAGGGCCAAAGATATTAAACTTCACCCTTCCGGTCAGACTGTATAAATGGTTTCCGCTTATTGATATTGCTCTGGCCTCGGCTTCAATGGTAAGTAAATCAACCGGCTCGATCTGCAATGCAAGGTAAACCATGGGGAGAGGGAAAGTAAAGTCTTCTGATTCTTCAAGGCTTGTGATATCTTGCTTAACCTGAACTTCAAAGTCAAAAATTCTGATATTAAGCCCCACATCAAGATTAACTGTTTCAGCGGATATTGTTTCAATAAAGGGAATTCCGTAATAAAAACCGATATCATAATGATCAAGAGTGATCTTTGAATAAAAAGGAACATCGGCATTGAAGGTATCGTCACCGAATTTAAAACCAACTGTTTTCAATCCCGTACCGTCAAATTCCATAGGTGAAGCCATAAGATAAATATTCGGAATCAAAAGGGGCATATCGATCTTTAATCTTCCGGTAAAACGAGTCTCATCGTCATAGTTAGCCTCTCTTTCAAGATCAAGTTCATCGTTGGCTGTAAGAGCTTCATAAGAAAGATCTCCTTTTGGAGACTGTTTCCATCCGCCAACCGCAAATTCAAGGCCCAACGAATAAGAGACAGTCGGAACTATCAGTATAAAAAACAAAACAATATTTGGCAGAATTTTTTTCATAACCATTATCCCCCTTATTTATTTGAAATTTCCTCTAAACGTTTTACTATTCAGAATACAGGGTGTTGATAAGATCTTCGGTCAGTTCAACTTCCATTTCTACTTCAACCGAGCCGTCGGGCATTTGCTTTTTATTGACCACGCGGGCTCCTCGCAGGCTTGAATTTAACTGAACGCGGACAGTATCGTTTTCCGCCATCATGTCTTTAATCTGGGTATCGGAAGTGATTTGAGTGGACTGTATCTGCTCAAGCAAATTCCGCATGGCATCGCCCTTGGCGGCTCGAAATGCAAGGGCTCGGGCAACAGACTTGTTTTTATGTTTCGAGGACGGGATACCGATTCCCTGTGCCCTGAAAACTTTTGTTATTATTTTCTTTTTATTTAAATGAGGCAGGTCGGAATTGTAAAGGTCAACCATTCGGGCGTTTCTTCTAATTTCAACATCGAGGGAAGTTAATATATTTCCCTTAGTTACATCAACAGCCTTGGTATTTATATAAAACGCATTGCCAAGCTCTGATATGGTTCCGGCAATGATGGTTTCAGCACCTAGAAGTTTTCCGAATTCCTGGGTTGAATCTTCATCAACAAAGGGAGATGCCTGAAATTTATGTTCTTCAATGACTTTATCAATCAAAGCTCTTTCTAAAACTGAAAAGCTTTTAGATCGTGCAAAATAGGGTGTTAATTTATCTGCGATATATCTGCTAAAACGAGTGATCTTTCCTTCAACGGTAACAAAATCGGCTATGATAATTACGGTTGCCTTGCCAGCCTGGTTAAAGTTTCCTTTCGCAATTTCCTGCAATTCATTGCTCAACGCTTTACCTGTATAATCAAGAGCGTCGTCCAAAGAAGCATAGCGTGGGGTTCTTTTCGTGATAGTATCGGGTATCGGCTGGTCCACTGTTGCACGACGGGAAGCGCAACCTGTCAGGGTAAAAAATAACAGCGAAATTAAAGCAAAAATCGTAATTGGTTTCACTTTTATCTCCTTTCCTTTTTAAGGAATAAACATTTTTTTAAAAAGCGGTTTCAAAATATTCAATTTCGTAGTCTGCGCTTAACTGTTCAATATCAAGGAAGGCGAAAAAATTAACCACAGGAATACATATAGTATTTCGAGGATTAAAAATTTAGCCTGACGCAGATATTGGAAAAATAAGCGCAGACTACGAAAGAGGATGTTTTGAAATTGGCTACAAAGTATATCAGAACGTTGCGGTTTGAGTCAAATGTTTTATATTCTGTAAGAGAGTGCAAAACAAATTAAAGACTTTTCCAGGCAGGTTATAATAGTTTCCTTTTATAGTTCCTATAAATCCTCTTGATTTTGTGAGATGCTGTTTCAAGGATTGTCCTGTTGTAATATTTACTATCTTCCCCGGTAATGTTTTCCATATTCCTGTTATATTTTAATTTCGCCCATGCGTTTAAATCAAATCTAGCGGCAATATTATGCAGAAAATGATTTAACGGCGCAAAACCTCTCTTTTTTATAACCGCTACACCAAAGTCGATCACACAGGGAGTCTGCCCGTCAACAACAAGAAGATTGTCCTTTTTTTTAAGATCGCCATGGGCGACGCCTGCGGCATGAAGGCTTTTAATCAGATCCAAAAAGGCTTTAAAGAATTGTTCTTTATCTGCAATCCGTGCAGTCTTGATGGAAACACCATCTATAAACTGAAGCACCAGGTAATTATTTTTTAAAAAACCAAAGCAGTGAGGTATTCCTTTAACAGAGGAAAGTTTTGAATATGCAAGAAACTCTTTTCGTAACATGATCCGCCGGATGAATCTTCCTATCCCCCAGCCCATAGGGGCCTTGATTACCAGGCGCAAGTTTTTTTCTTTGTAAAGGTAGATATGGCCCTGGTAACCGTGGCTTATAATATTCGATCCGGTTTTAACGCTGCTTTCAATCCACCGAAGAAGTTCAGCTTCGTTGACGCCGCCGATATCGTTATGCATCGGTGTCACCGTGGCCTATATAAGTTTCAGGAAAAGATAGTAAAGGCAAAGGAGCAAAAAAAGAGCAATGACAGGTTCACCGTTTTGCCGCAGACTTTGCCAGAATGACCAGCCTCCGCGTTGATCTTTCTTAAGGGGTGTAAAACGTGGAATCAGCGCTTTTGTATTCTGACTCCATTTCTCCCAGTCTTCTTTAAACAGCCTGTGCAGCTTTTCATCTTCCTTGCGAATGGCCGGGGGATAAAAACCGGTTAAAAAAATGATCATCAGGGGAAAAGACCACCATCGTCCGGAGGCTAGGGCAAATCCTAATACTAAAAAAATATTTCCCACATATAAAGGATGCCTGACAAATGCGTATGGTCCGTCTGTGGCAAGTGCTTTATCTTTCTTTATATGTCCGGAAGCCCACAATCGGATAAAGATGCCGGTGAGAGCCAGTATAACCCCAAAAATAAACCAACTTATTTTGGGCTGGCCTGCGGCGGTAAACAGTATAGCTAAGGCTATGCCAAGGAATTGGCGGAAGCGATGCCTGCGGTGTTTAATGTCATGGATAAATTTTTTCTGTCCGAAATCTTTTGTCATAAAATCTCTCTCTTCTAATTTTAAAATTAATTTAGTCTTTGATAAAACATGCTAAAATGTTACGGCTTTATCTACCCAAGGGTATCTCACCTGTCAAGAATGTTTATTACCCGCCGAAAAACAAGCCAACGGCAAGAAGCACAGGTGTTGCAATACAGATAATAACATTTCTTGCCATATAAGGAATGAGTTTCGGTATGTCATTGGCGTTCCCGGCGACACCTTTTACCGTTGGAACTGCAAGAATAATGGATAAAAAGGCCAGAAAGGCTTCTACAGGGAGTGTCCCGGCTATATATCCCAGAACAATTGTTATATAGGCGCCTGATAGAAAAAGACCGTAAACTTTTACACAGGCCTCTCTTCCGATTGCTATGGGTAAATGCTTTCTCCCGACACCTTTATCTGCCTTAACATCCGGAAACTGGTTTAAAAGCAAAAGATCGCTGACCAGAAAGAAAGGAACCATGGACGCAGCAAATGCTGTCAACGAATATGAACCGGTAAGAGCAAAATCGGTGCCCATTACCATCAACGGCCCAAATCCAAGTCCTGGAGCAATGAGGCATAAAAACGGGTTTTTTGTGATCCATCTGGTATAAGCTGCCACGATGATAAGACCCAAAATGCCTAAAGGCAAAAGCCAAAAGCCATGGATAAAGATAAAGTATATCCCTATAAGGACGGCAATAGCAAAGGTCATCAGGCCTGTGATAAAGCCAATATGGGCTTTATCCGGATGATCAGGAAGTGCTTTGCTTCCGCCACTGAACGGTGTCGGCTCTGTTTTTAAATCAAGTCCGCTTTTAAAATCATCATATTCGTTTAACGCGTTCACACTGATATGTGTTGAGATTGCTCCTATAAGAACGAGCGCAAGATGAAGCAGGTTTAATTCATTTCCCGACCATGTTGCTGTGGCAGCGCCGAGCAGAACACATGCCGGTGTTAAAATAAGAAACGGCAGCCGCATGGGGCCGAATATTGCTTTACCTGTTGCTTTGTTCATATTTACACCATCACATGAGCCAGTTTCAAAATGCTCAATTTCGAAGTCCCCGCTTATCTGTTCAAGGTCGAGAAAGGCGAAAATTTTAACCGAAGGAATACATTCAGTATTTCGAGGATTAAAATTTGAGCCTGACGCTGAGATTGGGCAGATAAGCGCAGACTTCGAAAGGGGCGTTCTGAAATTGGCTCACATGCCGATCCCGTCAATTATTACCCCGCAATAGGGGCACCTGCTTTTTTCAATTACATTTTTTCTGATTGTATAACCCCATCGATCGATAAGAGTTTTGCTGCAATGATAGCAGAACGTTTTTTCACTATTTTCCCCGGGTGCATTACCTGTGTAAACATATTTCAATCCTGCATTTATGCCGATTTCCCGTGCCATAATCAGAGTTTTAACGGGTGTCGGAGGCCGGTCGGTCAGTTTATACGTGGGATGAAAGCGGCTGATATGCCATGGAACTTCGGGGCCCAGGGCTTTTGCTATGAATGATGCCAGATCTTCGAGCTCAGCTTTATCGTCGTTTAAGCCTGGAATAAGCAGAGTGGTCACCTCAATAAAAATGCCAAGGGCTTTCATTTTTTGCAACGTCTTTTTAACATGCCCTAATTTTGACTGGCAAAAATTTTTATAAAAATCATCGTTAAATGCCTTTAAGTCAACATTGGCTGCGTCCAGATACGGACTGATCATCTCTATGGCTTCAGATGTCATGTATCCGTTTGTTACAAAGACATTGTAAATTCCCCTTTTGTTTGCCAGTTTTGCTGTATCATAGGCAAATTCAAAAAATACGGTTGGCTCGGTATAAGTATAGGCAATACTCTTACATTTTCCTTTTACTGCTGCATTCACAACATCGTCGGGAGTGCTTAAATCTCCTATTATCACACCCGGGTTATCTGACGGTATTTGTGCAATATCTGCGTTCTGGCAGAAAACACACTTGAAATTGCAGCCCACTGTTGCAATAGAGTAGGAAAGGCTGCCGGGCAGAAAATGAAAAAGAGGTTTTTTTTCAATGGGGTCGATATGCCGGGCAATCAGTTTTCCATACACATGGGTATTTAATGTCCCTTTATGATTTTCCCGGACACCGCATATTCCCAGCTTTCCTTCCTTTATAACACAGCGATGATTACAAAGGTTGCAATGGACCTTATTGTCTTTGATCGTTTTGTAAAGATAGGCTTCCATTTATAGTAATTCTCATAAATATGTTCCGTTTTAAATGTGGAAACTGTTTAAGTGTATTTAATTTCGTTAAGAAAGAACTTGTGTGCCATATTGCCAATTTGTTTGTATTATTTCTGATACGTAAATCAATTATAATATGCTCGGTCTGTTCTTTCTTTACGATCTCTTATATATGAGTTTTTCATCGTTTAAGACGTAATATATTTTTAGGACTTTTCTTATCCTGTCACCGTGCTAACTCTATGCTTCTGCCGATACTTCATCGCAAGGGGTCTGGTCCTGAAACGGGGAACAAGTGCAACTACAATGCCCGCAAAAGCACCGAAGGGGAATCTTTGAAC
>CAJHXW010000256.1_pt1 | contig 17085 bp, 17 predicted proteins | sample 9198581 | NCBI WGS metagenome assembly CAJHXW01 (sample SAMEA7708328, study PRJEB35096) | sediment metagenome | biome: marine neritic benthic zone biome [ENVO:01000025]; feature: sediment [ENVO:00002007]; material: shallow marine sediment [ENVO:03000034] sea grass bed [ENVO_01000059] ...
AAAGGCTATTATCAAACAGGTTGCGGTAATTTTTGGATCGCTGTCAAATCAGACAAAGTAATCGGAACAATATCATTAATTGACATCGGTAATAATCAGGCAGTGCTCAGAAAAATGTTTGTTCACCAAGAATATCGTGGTTCTACTCATAACACAGCAAAATATCTTCTATCAAAATTGCTTAAATGGTCTAAATCCAAACGTGTTAAAGAAATCTATTTAGGTACAACTTCAAAATTTCTTGCTGCACATAGGTTCTATGAAAAGAATCAGTTTATCGAAGTTGATAAATCGATGCTTCCAAAAAACTTTCCAGTTATGGAAGTAGATACGAAATTTTATAAGTTAAATCTTTTATAAATGGAATTATTTAGCTTTGCACAAAAAATATGATGTAATCATTGTAGGAGGAGGCCCCGCTGGCTCAGCGGCAGCTTATACTCTGGCTAGTCAGGGTTTGACTGTCTGCATGATAGATAAAAAAAAATTCCCCCGTGACAAGCTGTGTGGTGGGCTTTTAACCCTGCGAAGCAAAAAACTGTTTGGCAAAATCTTTAATACAAATTGGAATTCCACCATTAAAAGAGTATCCAAAGGTGTTGGCTTTTACTATAAAAATAAATTTCTTAGCGCAGTAAGTGACTATAAGGACCTTTCGTTTACAAATAGATCAGATTTTGACTTATTTCTTGCTACATTATCAGAAAGAAAAGGAGTTCATTTTATACAAGACACGGCAATAACCAAACTCGATATTAAGGAAAGTGTCGTAACCCTTAAAGATGGTAGACAATTAAACTCTGATTTTATTATTGGTGCTGATGGTGTGAATAGTTTTGTTGCAAGAACCTTATTTGGCCGGGCATATAACAAGAAAACCATTGCTTTTGGGTTAGAAGTTGAAATTCCTATCAGTGATAAGTACAAATTAACAAATATTATAGATCCTGAAATATATTTTGGTGTCGTAAAATGGGGCTATGGATGGGTTTTCCCCAAAAAAGATACATTAACAGCTGGAATGGGAGGTCTTTTAAAACGAAATCCAGATATTAAAACCAGTTTTCATCATTTTTTAAAATCGAGATTTAGTATCGTACCCAATGAATTGATTAAAGGTCATTTCATTCCTTTTGGAGATTTTCGTAAGCAACCAGGAAAAGATAATATTCTATTATGTGGGGACGCAGCAGGTCTTGTTGAACCAATAACTGGCGAAGGTATCGCTTTTGCTATGCAAAGCGGATATTTTGCCGCACAAGCGATAGTAGAATCTATGTCTCAAGATAGCCCACATCTCGCATATGAATACTATCAAAATAAATATGCTAAAATAACTAAAATATTTAAATATTCAAGATTACTAAGGTATCTGATTTTTCCAAAATTTTCCCAGTCCGTTTTCATTAAAGTCTTATCTCAGTCTGAAAGTATACCATTGAAACATATAGATTTAATGTCTGATGATATTGATTATAAAGGATACGTCACATTTCTTTTTAAAAAACTAGCAAAACTAGGTATTACATCGATTCGCCGGATACATGGGTAACAAATAAGTCCGGGTACACGGGTAACACCTTTCTATGAAACTACCTTTCTTTCATAAATCTGACCGCAAGCAAACCGGTAATTGATGCTCAAATTGGCCTGAAATTGCAATTCCGGCATAAAAAATTAATCTTGACAACAAAACCTGCTTTGGTTATCCAGTTAAATAGTGTTTGCGTTAATAGACGTTTCTATATGTTAGGTTGTAGCTAAAACCGATACACCATTCTCTAATTTCGATCTATCCGCTTTGAAAAAGCAACTTCTTATCTTTTTTTATTAAAAACCAAACAAAGGAGGGGAATATGAAGCAATTTAAACGGGTCTCTATTTTTCCGATCTTAATTGCAGTTGCGGCTGTTCTGGTATTGGCCGGCTGCGCAGGGAAAGGTTATACACCGAAAGATGCCCCCAGCGAATTTCTCTGTGCCGTGGATAACAACGTCGATGTGGATGTTGCGAAAGAGGCCGAACTGGCGGACTTTGCCTGCTCATTTAAAAAATGGGAAGGCGCTGCAACCCTGCACTTTAAAGTGGCAGTCAAAAACTTAAGTAAAAAGCCCCAGCGTTTCAAGGTGAATATTTTTCTGGAAAACGGCAAAGCGGTTGGCGGACTGATACCCAGAAAAACTAAAAAAGGCCTTGTCAAGCCCGGTAAGACCGCTTCCTTTACCTATCCGGTCAAAGGCGTCACTAAACAACCCAAAGAAGTCATGCTAAAAATCCGTACCATCGACTAGCAGAGCTTAAAACATTTAAAGGAGGTTATACATATGAAAAGAGCATGCGTTATTCTGACGCTTTGTATCGTCCTGGCCATCGCAGGGCCGGTGGCTGCAAAAACACAGTTCGTCAGCCTCGGAACCGGCGGAACCGGTGGTATCTATTATCCCTACGGTGGCGGTGTGGCTGAAATCTGGTCCAAATATGTCAAGGGTGTAAAAGCGGTTGCCGAAGTCACCGGCGCCAGTGTCGAAAACGTCAAACTGGCCCACAAGGGTGAAACCGTCATCGGTGAGGTCATGGGAGACGTGGCTGATGCCGGGCTTAACGGAACAGGCAAATTCAAAGGAAAGAAACACAACATCCTTTCCTTGGCCATCATGTATCCCAACCTGCTTCAGGTGGTGACCCTGAAAAAAAGCGGCATCACCAACATCGAGCAAATCAAGGGCAGAAATATAAGCAGCGGCAGTCCGGGCAGTGGCACCAATTTTATGGCAGAAGTCGTGTTTAAAGCCCTGGGCATTCCATTGAAATCCTATAAAGACAGTCGGTTGTCCTTTACGGAAAGTGCCAATGCCCTTCGAGACGGAACAATAGACGTGGGCGTCTGGTCTGTGGGACCGGGAACCAGCTCCATTCTTGACCTGGCCACGACCCACGATATTCATATCATCTCGTTTACTCCCGATCAGACCAAGAAGATACTGGCCGCTAATTCGAAATATTCATCGGTTGAGCTGGCAGGAGGTGTCTATCGCGGAGTGGATAAGGCCGTGTCCACTATCGGAGTGTGGAACGTGATGATATGCCAAGCGTCTTTGGATACGAATTTGGTATACAGCCTGGCCAAGGCTCTTTTTGAGCACAACGATTATCTGATGAAAATTCATCCTTCGGCTGCCTACACGACACCTGAGAATGCAGTAAAATATTCACCGATTCCCCTGCATCCGGGAACCGTTAAATACCTCAAGGAAAAAGGTGTCGCAGTACCAGCTAAATTGATGCCTTAAGGTGTCAACATTGACCAGGCCGGCTCGCATAACTGTTCTGACAGTAGCCGGCCTGTTTTTTATACTTCTAATAGCGGCCGGGATGATCCCCGGTGGTCTTGAATTAAGCATTAGGCCGGTGAAAGGCAAAGAACCCTTGCTGGTATTACCGCTGCAACCGGGTGAGCGCTTTACCATTCACTATTACCACTCGGTGGAAAATGCTCCGATCTGGGAAGAGCACAGCCTTGATGAAAAAGGGTGTATATATATTGAAGAGGAGCGCTATCTCAAATTCGGAGCCGGTATGGGCCGCATGCCGGGGGTAGGCCGTATGGTACGGCGCGGTCCCTACGAAGTGATCGAAAATATGCATATGCCCACAGGTAACTTTATTCTGCGGGTGGGAAGTCCCGGTGTAAATCACACTATACTCTGGCGCGGCACTCGATCAAATCTCTCCGCCGTGGCCCCACATGTGGCGGTGCAGTTTTCCGCCCGACAGGTAAGCCTGCTTTACCGGATTTGGCGCCATATTTGTCCGGATTCCGCCACACCAATACCGGATATGCCATAAGATATTCGGGTGGATACCAGGAGTGATCCATGTCCGAACAAAATCTACCTGAGGAACAGGCCAGACAAAAAAAATCAGAATCGGTGAATAGTACAATGCCGGCCGACCGTAATCAGGCTCTGGTATCGGTGATTGCCAAAGTGGTGATGGTCCTGGCTGTCAGTTTAAGCTTGTACCAGCTTTACACGGCGGGTATCGCCGCCCTGACCGCCTTGATTCAACGTTCCCTCCACCTGGGTGCCATCCTTTCCCTGACCTTTTTGCTCAAACCACCTTTCAAAGGAGCGCGTAAAGATAAGTTTACCATCTGGCTCTTTCTGGACTGGGCGCTGGTTCTGGCGGCAGTCTACTGCACCTATTATATCTGCGTTAATCTTACTGCCATCTTTGAACGCCAGGGAGACTGGTTGACCAGCGATCTGGCAGTAAGTATTATCGGGACCATTCTAGTGATGGAGGCCTGCCGCCGGGTAATCGGTATGATCATGACCGGCATCTGTGTGACCGCCATATTATATGCCTATTTCGGTCCCTATATGCCCGAATTGATTATTCATAAAGGATACAGCATCGAGCGTATCACTACCACTTTATGGCTGACCACTGAAGGTATCTTCGGTCTGCCCATTGGCGTGGCCGCCACCTTTGTCTTTGTTTTTGTTTTGTTCGGAGCTTTTCTGGAATATACCGGGGGGGGAAATTTCTTCATTGAATTGGCCTATGCTTTAACCGGACGCTTCTCCGGCGGTCCGGCCAAAACCTCGGTGGTGGCATCTGGGTTTATGGGTTCGGTTTCGGGCTCGGCCGTGGGCAATGTTGTGGCTACCGGTTCTTTCACCATTCCTATGATGAAAAAAGTGGGTTATCGCCCCCATGTGGCCGGGGCCATCGAGGCGGCGGCTTCCACCGGTGGTCAGCTGATGCCACCCATTATGGGGGCCGGTGCATTCCTCATGGCTGAGTTCACCAATACCAGCTATCTGACCATCATTAAAGTGGCCCTTGTACCTGCCATCATGTACTATGTCACAGTGCTGTTTTTCGTCCACTATGAAGCCAAGAAATTCGGACTGGAAGGACAGCCCAAAGAAAATTTGCCCCGGATCTGGGAGGTAGTCAAAGAAGGCCTGCACTTTATCATTCCGGTTGGCATTTTGATTTACGTTCTGGTAGCCAAATATTCCCCCATGATGGCCGGCTTTGTGGCCGTGATGAGTACCCTGGCGGCCAGCCTGATCGCCAACACCATCCGCTGGGTAGTTGGAAGCACCCGCCAGCCGGTCGATGATTCAAACCGCGAAACGATTGCTCAGTTCTGCATCAGGGAATTTAAAATGGTGATCGGTGCCCTTGAAAAGGGCGCCACAAGTGCCATCATGGTATCTGTGGCCTGTGCCGCAGCGGGCATTATCGTGGGTATGGTCACTCTCACCGGCATGGGGCTTAAATTCTCCAGCCTGGTTCTGGATCTGAGTTTTGGTATTAAAGCTCTGGCCATTTTACTGATCGGGGCTGCTTCGCTGGTGCTCGGTATGGGGCTTCCGGTAACGGCCAGCTATATCGTACTGGCCACTCTAGCTGGTCCAGCACTTTTGGATATGGGGGTTCCGCTGATGGTTGCCCATATGATCGTGTTCTGGTATTCACAGGATGCCAATGTTACGCCGCCGGTGAGCTTAGCCAGTTTTGCCGGAGCAGGTGTGGCCGGGGCCAATCCCATGCGGACCGCTTTTACTTCCTGGAAACTGGCCAAAGGGCTCTACATTATTCCCATCATCATGGCCTATCGTCCGCTTTTGGGTATGGGAGAAAATTACGAACTGTTCAAATGGCAGGTGGGCCTGACCATGATCGCTACTACCCTGGGGCTGGTTGCCTTTGCATCCGCACTGGAACGTTTTTTTCTGCGTCGGGCCACCTGGCCGGAAACCATCCTGTTCTGGTTGGCCGCGGCGGGACTTTTTTGGCCGGAGTACTGGGCCGATTTGGCCGGCTTGGCTGTTTTCATTACAGTAGTTCTACTGCAGAAATTCTACCACCCTAAAAGTTTGCCGGCGCTTGATACTGCAAGATAATCGTCGTGGTCCGAATTTCAGTCCTGATGATTTTTCTCTGAGCTTTTCCGGCAAATCCATGTTCGGTTTTTTATCCCAATATCAGCCGCTGCGGATCACACACCTCTCTTAGAATCCGGAGCTCTTCTTTCGAGGGAGGCAACATCTCCTGGGCTCTGGAAATATCAACCTCAAACTCCATGTTCTCCAAAATTTCCTGAGGGGAGATCCCCGGAAACCAACACTCCAGGAACATCTCTTTGGTATCGATATCAAAGCCCATAATGGCCATGTTGGTTATCACCGCTGAAGGTCCTCCGGCGCAAAGTCCGACTTCTTCCCGCCTTCCGGGGCCATCGAGCCAACCCGGGCTGGTGAGGTAATCGACCTGCTTGACAAATTTTCTTTTTTCATGGCTCATAAAAAGGATCGTTCGCCCCACAAATGAAGCAACGTCACAGGCTCCGCCACTGCCTGAAAATCGTACAGTTGGGTTGAAATAGTCGCCTATGACAGTCGAATTCAGGTTTCCGTATCTGTCAATCTGAGCGGCTCCCATAATGCCGACAACCTGTCGTCCTGTTTGCTGGTTTTGCATGGTCGCAAAAGCGTCTGATAGATTTCCGTTTACCGACGTCCAGTACATAACCCGTGGGTCGGCTACAGCCAGGGGGACCTCTTCAAGCTTGGAATCGATAGCCCCGGTTTCAAAAAAAATGACACTGCTGGGCGCACTGATATGTTTTGCCGCCATGGCGGCCAGCATCGATATGCCGGTGCCGCAAAACACGATATCTCCATCTCTGATTTGACGTGCGGCAGCAATCGCCATCACTTCTCTAAGGGTGTAATCCTGCATGGCTTTTTACGTTTATCCTTTACGCTTACCTGGTTAAGTAGTTCTCATAAATATGTTCCGTTTTAAATGAGGAAACTGTTTGAGTGTATTAGAAATCGTTAAGAAAGAACTCGACTGGAAAATTCTCTATTTTTTGAGATAGTTCTAATACTAAAATTAATTATAATATGACCCGTCTGTTCTTTCTTTACGATCTCTTATAGACGAGTATTTCATCGTTTGAAACGGAATATATTTATGAGAAACGGTATAACAAACACATAGCAACAAGCTCCGACTTATTTTCGATCCAGGCCCATTGCATATCCTTTCTGTGGATCGGCCTGAATACTGGCCAGGCGTTTGCTGCCGATCCTGTCGAGCAGGTCCTGCTGATCATTTATGCCATAGACAAACTCATTTAAATAGCTCTTATACCGCTCGTCGTCCTTTGCCGCTTTACGGTAATCATTCAAATAAATCGGATCGTAATCATAGTAATTGTAGCAGGCCGTCGGATAAGCTCCGTGAGAAACCGGGACCACGGCGTCCACGCTGAAAAAAGGGATCTGATTCTGGTCCGGTTTTGCCCGGAGCTCATCGGATTCCACTAATTCTTCGCAAGTAATAATTACGTGTTCGGCCGATTTGGCCTGCTCGATATCGGCAAAGGTAAGCCCTTGAATACGTACTGTTCCCTGCTGATCAGCTTTTTGAGCGTGGATAATCGTAACATCTGGGTTGATGGCCGGTACCAGAACAACTCGAGAGGTGCCTGCCCATTTTCCGAAAGGGTTGTCAAGCACGACCAGTTTTTTATTCGGAACTTTCGGATCGGATTTCCTGGTGGATTCAGTAAGCCCCCATTTTTCAATAATGCTGGTTCCGAGAGATGAACGGGTGGGAAGAAAGGGTACCCCCATGGCTCCCGCAAGAAATCGCAGGGTCATCTGATAATTGGAATAGTCTTCCACTGTAAGCGTTCCGATCTCCACCGCTTTTCTGAACCTGATGCAGGTGGGTGCAAATCGTCCACTGCCGGCATATGCAATTTCCAGTTTGGTCACACAACCGGCGCCGATCAGCTCGTCAACACCCTGACCGTTTGAATGGGCATACAGATGCAAGTCTTTGATATCTTGGCGAATGATTTCATAAACCGCCGCCATAGGATTTCTGTTAAGAGTGAAACCACCGATAGAGATGTGGCTGCCGTCACGGACGTAGCATCCGACAGCAGTGGAAAGGTCCATAATTTTGCTTTCACTTGTATTCATATGCTTGCTCCATGATGCTCGAAACTATAAAATAGGCAATGGACCCATGATCTATGTGGATCATATATAAATTAGCAGGATTCATTGCCTTGTCAACCGAAAACACCAAAGCGAATCATATCTTTACGAAGATTAATACCTATCCTTGTCCATGTTTGTCCGAAAAAAAGCCATTAAAGGATGCCGGCCGATTATTTTCTATTTTTTCTCTTCAGGCGAACCCGATTTGCTCATTTCTTGCGTTATCAAAGCCCAGGAAAATGGCGTCAAAAATGGCGTCATATCTTGACAAATCTAAACCATTTATTTATTTATCCTTCAACATCGCTACTTCTGATTGGAAACAATGCAAAACCGTTTTAAATAATAATGATTCGAAGCATTATATAATGAATAAATTGGCTGTTTTTATTGGAAGTTTTTTTGTTTGGATACTCATGCACTTCTTATTTCTTTCCTGCAGGAAGCATATTTTTGGCCATCGCGCACTAGTAAAATGTATTCGCGAAAATGAAGGTAAAGCACTCAGCGCCAGTTGGCATCGGTCGATGCTGTTTACGATATACTATTTTCGAAAATTAAACGCAGCCCTTATGACAAGCCGCAGCCAAGATGGTGACTTATTAACATCTGTTTTATGGTTCTTTGGCTACTTTGCACCACGAGGAAGCAGTGGCATTGGTAAAGGAGGGCAGGAGGCTCTGGAAGTATTTGTTGAACACATTAACAAAGGAAATATAGGTGGACTTGCTATTGATGGCCCAAAAGGTCCTCCTTATATTTCTAAGTACGGAATAGCAAAGGCTGCAGCCAGAACTGGTGCACCGATTCTTCTGCATATATGGTATGCAAAATCAAATATTCGAGTGAACAGTTGGGATCGTACAATAATTCCTAAACCCTTTTCTGAAGTGGTCATGATTATCGATCGGAAACCGATTTATGTTCCTTCAAACGGTGGTAAGGAGCATTTGGAAAAGTATCGCAAAATGATAAATACTCGTTTACTTCATTTAACTTATCAGGCCGACCAATGGTTTAAAATGCGTGATCAATATCCCGACCCTCGGAATATTCCGGTACCGCGACCGGTTCCTACCCCTTATCACCCAGCTAAAAAAATAAAAAACAGTGGCTAAATCCATTTCTTGAAATCATATCTTGCTTTTAATATTTTCACTGTATTATATTTTAAATCGAAAGTTTATCCATTTATCAATACTGTAAGTTGACCTCTCGAGGTGCAGCTCGTACGCCAAGTTGGGCGTCGAACCAGATTTGAAAAATCACATTCGGCAAATCCTGAGCCAGGAGCCTGTCTTTATTTTGTAATTGTTGTACTTTGTATAATAATATGGATTTTCTCAGGAGGAAGTATGAAGATCTTAATCATCTTTAATCGCGAACCATACGACAATACGGATGTAACCTGGAATGGACTTCGGTTGGCTCGCCAATTAATGGAGAATGGACATGAAATTCGGATTTTCCTTATGAATGATGCAGTTGATTTGGCTCGCGATGTAGGCAAACCGCCCGAAGGTTACGACCAGGATCTTACAAATATGCTTAAAGAGCTAACCGTTCAGGGAGTTGAAGTCAAAGTTTCCGGAACCTGTATGGTACGATGTGGGATTCACAAAACCCATCCCTATTTTGAAGGGGCTGAGAAATCAACCATACAAGCCCTTTCTGAGTGGGTGGCCGATAGTGACAAGGTCATTACATTTTAACGACTCACAAAACACAAACCAGACAGAAATGGCGTTGCTCTCCATTGCCTGCGGATAGCTTAATTGGTTGTGTTTTTAGCAATGGAAAACAATCATGTATAAAAAATCAATCTTTGAAACAGCTTTTAATGTAATTATCTTCATTGCTGTTATTTGGACCACCAACGGATGTTCATTGCAACCTTTGGCGTGGAAGCCACCGGTCAAACCGGAATTAGCCGGGAAACTAGCACTAAACGAATTGCTAAGCGCCACAGAATGGATCCATTTGGATGGCTGGTATGGCCCGGAAGACATTGCCGTTGATCACCAGGGAAATTTATATGCCGGTGTACATATCGGTGAGACGGATTTTAGCGATGGCAGGATTATAAAAATTGATACAAAGGGCAATATTAGCGAATTTGCCAATACAAGATCTTGGGTAATCGGTTTACAGTTTGATAAAAATGAAAACCTGATTGCTTGTGACCCGTCAAGAGGCTTGATAAGTGTGGATAGAAATGGGGAAATTACCATCCTGGCAAGTGAAGATAAGAAGGGAAATCATTTTTTACTCCCAAATGATGTGGATATTGCATCAGATGGTATGATTTACTTTTCCAATACATCTTCAAAAGTTCCATTCGGCAGGCAAGGTGTTTTGAAAATTGTACTGGAAATGAGGCCAGATGGTGGTCTTTACAGCTACAACCCTAAAACAAAAGAAGTCAAAATATTGATAGACGGTTCTTTTTTCGCCAACGGGGTTGCCGTTTCCCAAGATGATGACTTTGTACTACTGGTTGAACTAACAAAATATAGAGTGCTTAGATATTGGCTAAAAGGATCTCAAAAAGGGCAAACAGATGTTTTTATTGATAACCTTCCGGGGCTTCCAAATGGAATTTCGAGAAGAAAAAGCGGTGGTTTCTGGTTAGGTTTTACCACCCGAAGGAATGATTTGCTTGATAAGATTCACCCCAAACCCTTTCTTAAAAAACTGATGTATGCCCTTCCACTATGGATGCAGCCGGAACCAGAGGCTTTTGGAATGATCATGCACCTCAGCGAAAGTGGAGAAATCTTAAAGACATTTTATGATACGAGCGGGAAATATGTTTCTGAGGCCAGTTCCGTAGAGGAACATAATGGTTATCTTTTTATAGGTGGAGACGTGACTGATCATATTGGAAAATACAAAATTGAAAGCAGATAATCAATCATTTGAATGATAAATAAAGACGTTTTGCTCAAAAGGTCGAGGGTTACGATCCTGGAGGTTATTATGATATCTCAAAACCTGGAAAATTTAAGTGTATTTATGCCCATGAGTACAGACGGAGTATGAGCGCTGAGTGTCATCGCGGTTCCCGTGATTGGAATCTTGTTAACACTGTTTTTGGGAAAGATGGCCATAAAGCTAATCGAAAGGAAAAAGGTTAAAAAGGGCCCCTACAATCAATTGTGATATTAAAATTCCGAATATCATAAGCATTTGTAAATTAACAAAATATAAAAATTGGGGAATGATTAAAGAACATTGTCCATAGGTTCATTAAAATGTCAGAAATCCACGAAATTGTAAAAAGACAATTTGATAAACAAGCACAGAATTTCAGCAATTGGTCTGTTACTAAAAATATTGAATATCAAAAGGCCTATTTCGATTTTTGCGAAATATCTTCTCAGGATACATTATTAGATTTTGCATGCGGTACAGGAGAATATGCTATTTTTGCAGCACCCAAAGTCAGATATGTTAACGGTATTGATATCTCAAAAGGGATGATTGAAATTGCACAAAAACAAGCTGATAAGGAAAAAATTAATAATATAAACTTTTTATGTCATCCAGTTGAGCAAACTCCATTTGAGGATGAGTCATTTACCATTGTGATCTGTCGATCTGCATTTCATCACTTTGAAGAATATGACAAAATTTTTAATGAAATGACTCGGTGTTGCCAAAATGATGGACGAATCAGCATACAAGATATTGTAGCCTACTCAGATGAAAGCGTAGATAGCTTTTTCAAAGACTTTTTACTAATTTATCAAAACTATATTTAAAACGGAACATATTTATGAGAATGACTATAAATGGTTAACTTTTCAATGAAGATGGAATTGGGTAGAGAATATGCAGCGGAAAAGAACAATATTTTGGGATGATCCTAATGTTAGTGCAAGGGATGCCGCCTTAATTTCCGGATTAGATTATCTAAAGGGAATTAAAGATGGCAGAATTAGTCCACCTCCCATAGCCATGCTGGTGGGGTATAAAATTTTAAAAGTCGATACAGGCTATGCTGTTTTTGAGCTTGATCCGGATGAATATCATTACAATCCCTTTGCAACCGTTCATGGTGGAATTATTTCAACTATACTCGATACGACATTGACATGTTCTATCCTTTCAACCCTTGAAAAGGGAGTAAGCTGCTCAACGGCTGAAATTAAAGTAAATTTTATTCGACCGGTAACTGCTAATACCGGAACTTTAAGGTGTGAAGCAAGACCCATTCATATAGGAAAAAGATTGGCAACAGCTGAAGGAAAATTGAAAGATAGAAAAGATAATTTATACGCCCATGCTGTAAGCACCTGTTTTATTTTTAAGACAGCTAAAGAGTAAAATATAAAAATGCAGAACAAGTCATTGGTGAGGGCTCGGGAAAATCAGGGCCACGTCCTTCCCCGCTTGACGGAATCTTCGACGGGCAAAGCATTCTTTATTTTGGCTTATGCTTTTTTATAAAAGCCCTTGCTTTCACTTATGATTTTGCCCTCTTTTTTCAGCTTATAAACAATGTTATGAATTTTTTTTGTTGTAAAGCCGGTCTCTTTTTGTAGTGTCGCTGTATCGACCCCTTTATTGCTTTTTTCGATAATATTCAAAACAGTATCACCTGCTGTCATCTCTTTTTCTTTTTTCGTTTCTTTTTCTCTCTTTGTTTCTGGCTTGGTTTCTGGCTTTGGTTCTGGTTTTGGTTCTGGGGCAACTTCTTTTATTGGTGTTTCAACTGGGCTTTTGTATTGATCGTCATCCGTTTTATCATCGCTTTTTCCCACAGTATCTTTAAGCTCGTCAAAACCCAGGTAAATAGCCAGACCACCGCCAAGCAAAAGCATTACCGGAATGAGACCGGCTAAAATTGCAAAAAAGGATTTCCACCAAACCAGCACACCAATGATACCGATTGCCACTGCAATTGCTCCTCCAACTAATGTTTTCATAAGGGGCCTCCTTTTATTTTAAAAATTCTTTCTTTTTTTTTAAGACAATGTCATGTAATGTGATAAAAAATTTCAAGACAGATCTCGTCGTTTGTCTTAGATTAAAGCATTGAATACCTTTAAGTTATCGGGTTGATTATGTCAAGAGTGCAAAGCACTATTTATACCGCTTTCCATAAAGATATTCCGAAATAGAGTATTGCGGTATAAGTGGTTGTAGAAAAAAAGTTTCAATAGTAGAATATTTTTTTATGACAACCACTATAAAGGCCAAAAACAATGATTGAGCCAAACGATACACATAAAATCTGGAAAGAACCGGATAATAAAAATTCGGTCAGTGTACATCGTGCCTTTATTTATGGCGCCAGCGCCCCCGGCTTTGGCGAAATCTATGCAGGTTCCCGTATTCGAGGTTTTATTACAGCAGGCGTGTTCCTTTTTTTCCTGGTGTGGTTTAACTGGATGGTAATCGATATTATGGTTCGCATCATGGATCTGCTTTTTCAACGAATTAACCAGACCAGGGGTTCTGTGTTGTCCGATTTACCCATTTTTCCGCTGGGGATTTCCTTTTTAGGAATGTATTATGTCTGGTTATGGGCCATGATTTCTTCAGTCGATGTGGCGGTAAGGCATCGCCTGAGAAATAAAACTTTAACTCAGAAAAGTGTACCCTGGGGTGTGGCCATGTCCTGGTTTTGTCCGGGAGCAGGTCAAATATACACCGGGTATCGACAATTCGGCTATATTCTGTTTGCCGGAAACCTTCTGGGAATACTGCTCATTATTCCTGCCTATATGCAATTATTTAACAGCATTTCCCTACTGGTCAAAAGCCAGCAGTTATCATCATCAAATCCATATGCGCTTATAAATATCATCAGGGAGCATATGATCATATTAGATTATAGTTTCGGCAATCTTGCCCAGAAGATAGTCAGGTATTTTGCCATAGCAGGTACAATCTCAGGGCTCATGCATGGTTCTCAGGATTTTGATAACAAATGGATAAAGCCATCTGCACCTTACGGCATTGGCCTTTTTGTAGCAGGGTGGTTGTGTCCGGGTTCCGCACAGCTTTTGCAAAAACGAGATAAGGTGGGCTGGTATTTCTTCGGCGGTTATGTTGGCAGTTTGGTCTTGATCGGACTTTTAATTAAAACAGGTTTTATTTTACCAATAAATGCCAACACTCTTTCCTGGATATCAGTCTTAATCCAGTGGGGTTCGATGATCGAAGCCCTTTTTTGCATGATAAAACCTAAAGGAGAAAAAGATGTCATTGGTTGAATATACTTTGGATGAAAACGTAGCAGTTGTAATCCTAAACAGTGATGAAAACAGGTTTACCCCTGACTTTCTCGCGGCTTGCCTTGATGTACTGGATAAGGTTGAAAACAAAACAAATGCCTCCACACTTGTCGTAAAATCTTCCCATGAAAAGATCTTTTCAAACGGCATTGATCTTGAGTGGCTGGCTCCGGTTATACAAAAAGGCGATATAAATACGGCGCAAGACTTTTTCTATCAAATGAACGCTCTCTTTAAACGGATTGTTACCTACCCGATGATTACCATTGCTGCGATTACCGGTCATGCTTTTGCAGGGGGTGCGATATTGTGCTGTGCCTTTGATTTCAGATTCATGAGATCAGGCAGGGGATATTTTTGTTTTCCCGAAGTGGATCTGGGCATTCCCTTTCTCCCCGGCATGAACGCCATGTTTAAAAAGGTAATACCTATGTATAAGCTCGAAGAGATGGAATACACGGGAAAGCGACTGACTGCCGAAGAATGTGAAGAACACCACATCATAACCAAAGCATGCCATATAGACGATCTTATGAATGAAACGCTTGGGTTTGCCAAAACCCTGAACAAAAAAAGAGCCATAATAAAGGAACTGAAAGAAAGACTCAATAAAGATATTATTCATGCTTTGGATGTTGAGGATGTGACATATATAGAATCCGGTAAGTTTAATATTTGATGGCATCGTTTTATAGTCGTTCTCATAAATATATTCCGTTTTAAATGAGGAAACAGTCTGAGTGTAGATAAGATCGTTAAGAAAGAACTTGTGTGCAACATTGTCAATTTGCTGAACTATTTCTAATACCAAAATCAATTATAATATACTCGGTCTGTTATTTCTTTACGATCTTTTATATACGAGTTTTTCATCATTTAAAACGGAATATATTTATGAGAGTCCAATCTACTGCGTTGTGCTATCTTTCGCAAGCATTCAACGTACCATAAAGTATTCCTCGTAATTACGAAATTTGAGCCTGACACAGAAATTGGACAGATAAGCGCAGACTTCGAAAAGTGGCTTTTTGCTAAGGTCTACGATTTATGATCGGGTCGCAATCACTACCCCGGTGGCTATCATTACGCCTCCGGCAGCCCTGTTGAGCCTTCGTGCAGCCTTCATGCTGGTGAACATACTGCGGGCCCGACTTGCAAGTAAGGCATAGGTCGATAAAACACATGCCAAAACTGTAGTCACGATACCCATGACCAACGCTAAGTCAGTAAATTTCAAAGCCGAAAGGTCAAGAAAGGTAGGTAAAAAACCGCAATAGAAAAGAATGACTTTTGGGTTGGACAGTGTGATAATCAGGCCGCTCACAAAATTTCCCCACCCAGGACCGCTTCGTTTTCCGTTCTCATATGAGGCAAGTGCCGGTTCTTTCAGCCAGATTCTTATACCTAAAAATATTAAATAGATGCCTCCGCATATTTTTACGATAAAAAACAAATCACCCAGAGCCTGAGCGATCATTGACAGTCCGAAAACGGCGAACAGTAAAAAAATGATGTCTCCAAGAACAATCCCGCCGATGACAGCAAGAGCCGGTCGAAATCCTGAAGCGAGTGCCCTGGAAACCGTGGCGAATACTCCGGGTCCCGGACTTGCAGCCAGAACCAGCATAGCCACCGAAAGGCCAATCATTGAATAAAGCGTCAAAGTGTTCTCCTCATTGGGTTTTTAAAATTTGACTTACTTGAAATTAGAAAAATAAGGATCCTGCTTACATCAATATTTGAAAAAAACGATCCCAGCGGGGATGAAAAAAAGATTTATCTCGTGAAATCACCACGGCTGATGCCCGACCGACAATAAGTTTTCGGTCTACAAACCCAAAAAATCGAGAATCCGCACTATATCACGATTATCACCTAACATAAAGTATTTTCCTTTAGGGACGAAAACAGGACCGAACGAGTTCAGGGATGGTTGAGAAGATTCAAACATCACAGGATGTTTCTTGCCGGTGAGATTTTCACTAAAAAAGAAGTGATGTGGCTGCCGGGCAAATGGAATTTGATTCATTATTTCATTATCAAGCGGTTCATATTTTATACCAACCCCATCAATGAAAAGCTTATTCTTATGCATTTCTATGGTATCACCGGGTAGACCAACGACGCGTTTGACCAATCGTTTGCCATCATTTGGTGAGTAAAACACGACGATATCTCCACGTGCGGGATTCGCCCATTGGGCCAAATGCCAGGTGGTATAAGGCAGCTTAAGATCATATGCCAGCTTATTGACAAAAATACGATCACCTATTAAAATGGTTGGTTTCATTGAACCGCTGGGGATATCATTCCAATCGGCAATGGCTGACTTAAAAGATGTTGCAATTAAAATTGCAATAACCAGAGAAAATCCCCATCCTCTATAAAACAGTAATAATCTTTTCTTCCATTTTCTATCCACAATATCTCTCCTGTTTTGCTATCACATATTTATTTGAGGGGTCGGGGAGTTTCTCCTCAAAGATTTTTATAGTGAACCGTTTACGTTTTAATGATTGTCAGCGGTTTGTCCGGGGAATCGCCTATACGCCCCGCACAAGCCTTAACAATCCTATCGAGAAACTGACGTACGGCAGCTATCTCGCTGAGATAAGATTTGAACCAGCCCCAATAGACAGATCTCCACGGCAGCGATGATCGACCCTGCCTGTATGGACTTAAATACAGAAGATAGGGGGCGTGTACAGGGGAGCTGTCATTATTTGTTAAGGATTGTGCGGGGCGTATAGGCGATTCCCCGGACAAACCGCTGACAATCATTAAAACGTAAACGGTTCACTATA
>CAJHXW010000227.1_pt1 | contig 16657 bp, 15 predicted proteins | sample 9198581 | NCBI WGS metagenome assembly CAJHXW01 (sample SAMEA7708328, study PRJEB35096) | sediment metagenome | biome: marine neritic benthic zone biome [ENVO:01000025]; feature: sediment [ENVO:00002007]; material: shallow marine sediment [ENVO:03000034] sea grass bed [ENVO_01000059] ...
CAATTCGGCCTGTAATTCAAATCCCGCGAAAAGAGTAGAGATTTAAAAACTATCATATGCCTCAAGTAATGACTGTCGAAAAATTCAACTTTGCTGTAGAAAATTACCACATCTAATGTAACTTCCTTATAATAAAACGAATAAATAAATATATATTAGAAATAATCGCCATGTCTCCTCTCAAACTGTAGAATATTTCTACACCTGTGTCTGACCACACAAAAGCACTTCACCCATACCCGATTTTTAATAAATATAATTTTATTAAATGGTTACCATCTTTTTTTCATTATCCCAATGAAATGGCATGTCCTTTGCTCTATAAAACATACAAAACATAAAAAATCCGATTTTAAATACATTTTAACAAAGGAGCAGAAAAATGGCCAAAAAAATCAGCAAAAGGGAAAGAAGTCATAAAGGATTTGGTTCGTCTTACCGGAAAGGAAAAATCCAGGATCTCGGAGAAAAAAGCGAGGTTGGGGCTGTTTTAGGCGGCCAGGTATGGATGGTAAAACCGGATGAAAAGGCAAAAACAGTAAATCCCTGTCTTTGGATGCAAACCGGTGTGGTTGATTTTAAAAACTGTAACAATTTCTATGATTGTTCGACCTGCAAATACGATTTGGGAATGAAAAAGAGTGTAGAAAAGGGCAAAAATATAAGCTGGCAGGTTGCCATGAGAAGAAGGCCTGAATTGGAGAGAGTCTGCAGACACAGTCTGACCAACCGCATTGCCAAACGAGCTTGCGCGTATGACTATGAATGCTCCACATGCGATTTTGACCAATTCTTTGAAGACGTTTGGACTGCAAAGACCAAAAGCGTGCCAGATGAAATGATGCAGGTTAAAGGATTTGATGTTCCTATGAATTACTTTTTTCATAATGGTCATACCTGGGCACGGATCGAAAGTGGCGGCTATATCCGAATTGGTCTGGATGATTTCGCACTCAAGCTTCTGGGAAAAGCTGAAGGTCTTGATCTTCCTCTTATGGGGAAGGAATTTGATCAGGGCAAAGTCGGTTGGGGACTAAAGCGCAAAGAAAACACAGCTGATGTTCTATCTCCTGTGGGCGGAGTGATCGTGGAAGTCAATTCAAAGGTCAGAGAAAACCCGGTATTGGCTAACCGCGAACCTTATGCAGATGGTTGGCTCTTTATGGTGCGCAACCCGAATATCAAAAAAACTGTAAAAGCCCTTATGACAGATACGGATAGCTTAAGCTGGATAAACAACGAGGTTGCCACCCTGGAAAATATGATAGAGGATGCAGCCGGCCCTATGGCGACCGACGGTGGTCTGCTTCAGGAAGATATATATGGAAACCTTCCTGACCTCGGGTGGAAAAATTTGACAAAAACCTTCCTTAAAACCTGATGAATGCATGTTGTCTGTTGCCGGTTGCTTCTTTGCAACCGACAACAAGATTTTGCTAAAAACAACGAATACTAAACCGGTCATAGACTATTAGAGGCAAATAAAATGGAAGCAACACGTATGGATAATCGATTCAAAAAAGAATCAAGCCCCTGCATCTGGATGCAGGCAGGTATAGTCGGCTACAAATTTTGCGAAAGCGATTATCTCTGCTCGACATGCCGCTTTGATAGAGCTCTGCGGCGCGCAGCTGGCCATAACGAAAAACTTAAAAAGTCAGGCGAAATACCAAAAGGAAAACGGGGTAAAATTGTTTTTTGGAAAGAAAAGTTAAAAGAACTTCCGGTATGGAGGCGACCCTGCCTGCATCATATGAAAAAACGTATCGGTTTTAGAGCCTGCACCAATGAGTACCTGTGTGGTAATTGTGAGTTTGACCAGTATTTTGACGATCAGTACACGGTTCACGCTGTCGTAAAACCGGTGGATGTCCTTGATATCGATGGGTTCAAAATACCACAGGGATTATACCTGCATAAAGGGCATGCCTGGGTAAAGATAGAAAAAGATCAAACGGTCAGGATAGGCTTAGATGATTTTGCCTTGCGTATGCTGGGCCCCCTTGACAGGATTGAAGCCCCCCTTATCGGCAAGGAGGTTAAGCAAGATCGCCCTGATATAATAATAAACCGTGGCGAAATGGAGGCTAAAGTGCTCTCCCCTGTCAGTGGAGTGGTTACTGCCATTAATCCAGCCTTGAGAGAACAGGGAAACCTGGCTAACGAGCAGCCTTATTCCGACGGTTGGGTTTTAAGGATTCATTCCAACAATCTTCGTGAGGACGTAAGACACCTTATGATAAGCGATGAGACAGAAGATTTTCTGAAAAATGAGGTCGCTCGCCTTTATCAGGTTATAGAACAAACAGTTCCCCTGGCAGCGGACGGCGGGCATCTGGGGGATGATATTTATGGAAAAATACCTGCAATCGGATGGGAAAAGCTAACAAAACTTTTTCTGCATACCTGATAGCTCACAACCCATAGTTGGATAAAAAGCTCTTTTTCCCTATCAGATATGAGCTGTGAGCGATCAGCTACATACTATCATTTATTCTTTTCATCTCATCCTCTAAAAGAATTTTGCAGTACCGGCAAAGCTGCTGTGATTTTCTATCCACATCTTTAATGCTTCGGCAATAATGCATAATACAGGCATTATCCTTGCAATGGCGAAGTTTAAATGTATGACCCAGTTCGTGAACCGCTTCTTTACCTAACCGTTCGTAATAGGTATCTTCATCGGTGGAAAGAAAAAGACCTTCGGCAAGTCGATGAGTGGAAATGATGCACGCTGCTCCCCCTATCTGAGCTTCACCATAAACATGAGTTAAAATGGGAATAAAAAGATCCACACTTGTAATCCCTAATATTTTAATGGCCTGAACCGGAGCTGTCTGTTCTAGTTTTTCCAGAATAGGCGTAGAATGATACTGTCTTCTTTTAGGGTCTAGAGCAAAGCTTATATCCTGCATAGAGGGTATGACTTCGGTTTTGTATCCAAATATCCGATTGATCCTAATACTGATAGGTTCAAAAAGCTCACTGTTTACAGTTCCCACAGGCGAAATAACAATTCTATGTTCTGATGAAGTAATCAATCCGATTTTTTGATACGATAACGTTTGATTTTGCTGTAAAGAGTGGTGCGATCAATACCCAGTATTTTTGCGCTTTTTGCAATATTCCACTGGTTATTATTAAGAATCGTTTCGATGTGAACCTTTTCAATATCTTTTAGAGCGTTTTTTGGCACTAAGGTAGGGTCATTGGAGCACCAGAATGGCAAATCTTCAGGACGAATCTCGCGTTCTTTTCCTACAACCACAGACCTTTCAATAGCGTTTTCAAGCTCCCTGACGTTACCTGGCCATTCATAAAGCATCATTTCGTCTATGGCCTCACGGCTGATCTTGTCAATGGGCTTATTTGTCTCCTGGGAAAAACGTCGGAGGAAGTGTTCAGCCAGGAGCGGAATATCTTCTTTGCGCTCTCGGAGAGGGGGCATTTTAAAAGCTATTACATTCAGGCGGAAATAAAGATCCTCACGAAATGTCTCATTTCTAATTGCCCTTTTAAGATTTCTATTGGTGGCCGCAATAACCCGGAAATCGGCTTCAATTGGCTGAGTGCCACCGACCCTGTAAAATACACGGTCTTCCAGCACTCGCAGGAGGTCAATTTGCATTCTCATACTGATCTCTCCGATTTCGTCCAGAAAAAGAGTGCCGTGGTGGGCGAGTTCCAGTCGCCCTTTCTTCGTTTCCTTGGCATCAGTAAAAGCTCCCTTCTGATGACCGAAGAGCTCGCTTTCCATCAGATGTTCAGGGATGGCTCCACAGTTGACCAGCACAAACGGACCCTCGCTGCGGAGGCTGTTTGTGTGAATAGCCTTAGCAGCCAGCCCTTTGCCCGAACCCGTCTCACCGGTAATCAAAACCGTTGAATCCATGGGTGCCACATCCCGAACAAGATCAAAAACGTCCTGCATCGGTTTTGATTGGCCGATCATGCTTTCAAACCGGGTCCGATCTTTATACTGTTCCTTTAAAAAAAGATTTTCACGTGCCTGCGCCTGTTGTTCAACGATCTTTTCAATCAACAAGCCAAGTTCATCCGGATCAAAGGGCTTTAAAAGATAATCATGGGCTCCATTTTTCATGGCTTCAATTGCTGTTGGAATAGATCCATAGGCGGTAATCATGACGACAGCCACATCAGGATCGTTTTCCCTAACATGCTTTAAAACGTCCAGCCCGCTAATTCCTTCCATTTTTATATCGACCAGGAGAAGATCAAAACGGGTCTTTTTTAATTTTTCTATGGCTTCTTCCCCGCTCTCTGCTGTATCAACCTCATATCCGTCACGTTTCAGCCATCCGCTCAGTGATTTGCGCATAACCAATTCATCGTCAACGATAAATATCTTAATGCTGCTCATTAACACCTCCGTTCCGGTTCTGTAAAAAGGATAACTGTTTCAATGGAAGTTTGATATTAAAAGTTGCGCCCTTTCCTTCTTTTGAATCAACATGAATAGAACCGCCATGTTCCTCGATAATACCGTATGCAACGGAAAGACCGAGTCCCACCCCCTTGCCTTTACTTTTGGTGGTAAAAAACGGTTCAAAAAGCTTGGAAACGTTTTTTTGCGGAATACCGACACCATTGTCTTTAAATTCGATTTTGATTTTATCATCTGCAAGTAAAAGCTGTGTTTTTATTTTCAGAACGCCATCTCCGGCTGCTTCCATACTTTCTGCCGCATTTGAAATAAAATTAATAAACGCCTGGTGGAGCTGGTCTTCTGAACCGACTATATCAGGCAGATTCGGATCCAGGTTCTTCTTAACTCTGACCTGATTGATCATAAGCAGATTAGAATTTAAAATAAGCGTCTTTTCGATGAGCCGGTTAATATTTATCTTTTTAAATCCCATCTCGGATTGTCTGGAAAATGTAAGCAGATTGGAAACAATCCGGCTTACCCTCCATGTCTCAGTCTCCATAAGTTCCAGGTACTGTTTGAAATCATTTGCCTCTCCCGCCGGGATTGAACCGTCAGCAGTCACTCGCTTGAGCAACTTGGTCAGGTTCAATATCCCTGCAATGGGATTATTAATCTCATGAACAACTGAAGCAGAAAGTTTTCCCAAAGAAGCCATTTTGTCCTGATGGAGCAGTTTTGCATGGGTCTCTTTTAGTTTAAGCGTTCGCTCTTCAACCATCTGCTCAAGCCTTCGGGTTATTTCTTCCGCTTCCTTTTTACGTTCAGTAATATCCCGACTGACTTCTACAAATTTAGAAATTTTACCATCTTTTTCCCATACGGGAAAGATGGAAATCTCGAAATAACGGGTTTCCCCATTGCGGTTTATTCGGGACATCACCTGCTGGTTAAACCTTTTGTTTCGTATGACTTGGCTAAGGGGGCAATTGATATCCTTTGAGTCGCAATAAACATCATTCTCTCTTTGAAAAATCTCATAGCATTTCCGGCCGATCACTTCCTCGGATGTATATCCCATCTTACGCAAAAAATTTTCATTGACTTCGACGATTTCCTTGTCCGGTGAAATAACTATGATAAAATCTTCGATACCGTTAATAATGGTTTCGACTTCTTCGTTCCGTTCCCTCAGTTTTTGTTCCTGCACACCAATGGCTTTCCAGAAGATCTCGAAAGTATTGTAAGACATGACCCGAATGTTGTCCGGCTTTGTCGCAAGAATATCCTTTAAGACGGCCTTTTCGGGTTCCAGAATAATAATAAGATCGATATGATTCTCCGGTAAATAGAATTCGTGATAGTCACTCACTGTCTTAAGTTCCAGTTTTCTGGCGAGAATCATTCCCGGAGTGTCCGGATCTGGATCGGAAACAGCAATAATACGGGAACTAACCTCGGAATCGATAAATCCAAGGTTGGTTTTTTCAAGAACTGCCCTGCAGATAGTTTTTCCACCAACAAGAGCAATGTTGGTGACAGAGGATTTATTGTCCGGCATAGTTTGCAACTCCTTATATCGGTTGACAATATCATGCTAAACAGCTTGTTTCAAGGCTATTTTTTAGAGGCCATTTTTAAAGCCCTTACCTTGGCTTTTTTTGCCAAAATCAATACGAATATTGATTAAATTATTATTGACAAAAATTTCAGTTTAGATATAGTACCTCTCTTTGGCAAACGGCCCAACAAGGTCGTTTTAAACAGACCAAAAAAATCAATCAACGCAAAAAATGTTAGAAGGATAAGGAGCACTAAATGACTGAAAAAACAAACGGTTCCGTGCTTGTTGTCGGGGGTGGAATTACAGGTATGCAGGCAGCTTTAGATCTGGCCGAATCAGGTTATTATGTTCACCTCATTGAAAAATCCCCGGCCATCGGCGGGGTAATGGCACAACTGGACAAGACGTTTCCCACCAACGACTGTGCCATGTGAATTATTTCTCCTAAACTGGTCGAGGTCGGCCGGCACCTGAACATAGAGCTTCACACCCTTTCCACAATGACCTCCGTAGAAGGAGATGAAGGTAACTTTTCGGTTACCATAAATAAAGCGCCCAGATATGTGGACATGGAAAAGTGTATTGCCTGTGGCACGTGTTACGAAAAATGTCCGGCAAAAACATCTGATGAATACAACGAAGGGCTTTCCAAAAGAAAAGCGATCTATGTCCCCTATCCCCAAGCGGTTCCTTTGAAATATGTCATTGATAAGGATCGATGCATCTATTTCAAAAAAGGAAAATGCAAGGCTTGCGAAAAATTCTGTCCTACGGAAGCCATCAAATTTGATGAAACCGAGGAAAATATCACTCTGAATGTCGGCTCGGTTATACTGACTTCGGGTATGAAGGCTTTTGACCCGTCCAAGCTTGACAATTTCCAGCATAGCAACTTTCCCAATGTGATCACCAGCCTCGAATTTGAAAGGATTCTCTCTGCAGGCGGCCCCACAACCGGGCATGTCACGCGTCCGTCTGACGGTGAAGAACCTAAAAAGATCGCATGGCTTCAATGTGTTGGGTCAAGGGATTTGAATCGTTGTGATAACCAATACTGCTCTTCGGTTTGCTGCATGTATGCCATAAAGGAGGCTGTCATCGCCAAGGAGCACATTGGTAACGATTTCCAATCAACCATCTTTTTTATGGATATGCGGACCCACGGGAAGGATTTTGAAAAGTTCTATGAGAGGGCAAAAGACGAGGGCGTCCGCTTTATTCGCTCCAGGGTTCATACCATCACTGAAACCGATGAAACCGGAACACTCAGTCTAAAATATGTTACTGAAGCCGGAGAAACCATTGAAGAAAAGTTTGACATGGCCGTTCTTTCGGTTGGCATGGAGCCGGCCGATTCAACTGTGGAAATTGCTCAAACCATGGGTATTGAACTGAACGAACATCGCTTTGTTAAAACGGAAAATATCTCGCCTGTGGTCACAACTCGACCCGGCATTTACATGGCCGGAGTCATTCAGGGCTGCAAGGATATCCCGCAATCGGTGATGGAAGCCAGTGCAGCAGCATGCAGCGCTGGCATCAGCCTGGCATCTGCCCGTGGAACTCTGGTTAAGGAAAAAACATTCCCGCCGGAAAATGAGGTAACTGAACAAACCCCCCGCATCGGGGTTTTTGTATGTAACTGCGGAACTAATATCGGTGGTTTCGCCGATGTACCAGCTATTGCTGAGTACGCCAAAGGTCTGCCCAACGTCACTTACGTCGAGGAAAACCTCTTCACCTGCAGTCAGGATACCCAGGACAAGATGGTCGAAGTTATCAAGGGACACAATCTTAACCGCATAGTGGTTGCCGCCTGCACTCCCAGGACCCACGAGCCACTATTTATGGAAACCGTGCGAAACGCCAGCTTGAATCCATACCTGTTTGAAATGGCAAACATCCGGAACCAGTGCACCTGGGTCCATTCAAACGATAAAAAAATAGCCACTAAAAAATCGAAAGATCTAGTTAGAATGGCAGTTTCCCGGGCATCTTTGCTTGACCCGATTGATGAGCTTACTGTCGGTATCCAAAAATCAGCTTTAGTCATCGGAGGGGGAATTGCCGGGATGAATGCCGCACTTAGCTTAGCCAACCAAGGTTATCCGGCGACCATTGTGGAAAAATCATCCGAACTTGGCGGTGCGGCAAAGGATCTTCACCAGACCTGGGGCGGCCAAGATATCCCTCAATATCTGGACGAACTGGTTAAAACGGTTCAAAAACACTCTGCCATCGAGGTCATGCTCGACTCGGAAATTTTAGATTCTTCAGGCTTTGTTGGCAACTTTGAAACACAAGTTTCCAATCATTCAAAATCAACCACGGTCCAGCACGGTGTTACTATTGTTGCCACAGGCGGTCAAGCTGCTGATACCAATGAGTATCTTTATGGTAAGAGTCCTAATGTTACCCGATGGCATGATTTGGAAAATAATCCTGAAAAATTGAAAAATGCAACCAGCATCGTCTTTATTCAGTGTGTCGGATCTAGAGATGAACAACGTCCATACTGCAGCCGGATATGCTGTACGGCTTCAATATCTCAGAGTATCTCCATTAAACAAAAAAATCCGGATACCAATGTATTTATCCTGTATAGGGACATCCGAACCTTTGGAGAAAGAGAACTTCTTTATAAAAAGGCCAGGGAACTCGGGGTTATTTTTATTCGATATTCTCTCGACCAAAAGCCAGTCGTAACCGAAGTGGAAAATGGCCTTGAGGTGGGTGTATTTGATCCGGTGCTTCAGAAAAATCTCATCATCCATGCAGATCTTGTGAACCTGGCTACCGCCATTGAACCAATCGACAATACCAAACTGGCCGCAATGTACAAACTTCCGCTCAATGCTGAAAATTTCCTCATGGAAGCCCATGCCAAGTTGCGTCCGGTGGAGTTTGCCACGGACGGTATCTTTTTGTGCGGGCTGGCCCACTATCCAAAATCGATAGATGAAAGCATCGCCCAGGCCATGGCCGCTGCCAGCCGGGCGACCACTGTACTCGCTAAAGATTCCATCCAAATCTCACCTCTGGTATCTGCAATTGACACGGAGAAATGTATTGGATGTGGTCTGTGTGAAGAGGTCTGCGCTTTTGGTGCGATAGAACTTGAAGAAGTAGAAGGCAAGGGGTACCGGGCCAAAAATATTTCCGCTTCGTGTAAAGGATGCGGTATGTGTGCCTCTTCCTGTCCGCAGCAAGCCATTGACATGCTTCATTTTAAGGATAAGCAGATTGTGGCATCGATTTGTGCGGCAGTGTGAATGAGTTTACAGCTAATAGCTGATCGCTCATGGGTGATAGTAAAATCACTTTCCCACAGGGATTCAATATTTTTCCTTTGTTCTCTCTGTGGTTAAAATGAAAAAAAGGTGAAAATTATGGTAGATTTTGAGCCAAAAATAGTTGCATTTCTGTGTAACTGGTGTGCCTATGCCGGGGCGGATCTGGCAGGTGTATCGCGACTGCAGTACCCGTCCAACATAAGAACCGTGCGGGTCATGTGTTCAGGTCGGGTTGACCCGGTATTTATCGTCAAAGCTTTCAAACAGGGATGTGACGGCGTTCTGGTATCCGGATGACATTTCGGTGACTGCCATTACCTGGAAGGTAATCTACAAGCTGAAAAAAAGATCCGTTTAACTAAGAAACTGCTGGGGTTTGCCGGTATCGGAGAAGAACGGCTCCAACTGGAATGGGTTTCATCGGCCGAAGCACAGCGGTTTGCAGACATTATCAGGCATGTAACCGCATCTATCAAAAGCCAGGGGAAATTTAATCCCCGAGCCTTTAATTTTGAACTTGACGCAGCAGAATTGACACTGTCAGGCGAAACGCTCAGGTGGCTGGTGGGCAAGGAATTAAAGATTACAACTGATGGTGATGTGTATGGTCGGAAATGGGATAAAGACAGCTTTGAATCAATTTTAGATTCAACTTTGGAAAGAGAATACCAGATGCATCTTATTTACCAGGTGATAAAGGATGGATGCAGATCAGTCAGAGATATCGGCGCCAAGACAGGCTTGGAGTTGACGAGGATTTCATATCTCATGGCCGACATGGAAAAGAGAAATATGGTTGAATTTACGGGTATGGAAGACAGCAAACCCGTTTTTGCAGTGCTATAAAGATTAAGGAGAGAAGGTTTTAAAAGATTGATTAATCTACAATCGAAAATCTTCACTCTATAAGGGAGGAGAAATGGCAAAAAAAAGCGGATCTGTAATGGTTGTTGGTGCCGGGATTGCCGGCATGCAGGCCTCGCTGGATCTGGCCAATTCCGATTATAAGGTTTATCTGGTTGACAAATCGCCAACCATCGGTGGAATGATGGCCCGGCTGGACAAGACCTTTCCGACCAATGACTGCGCCATGTGAATTATCTCGCCTAAACTGGTCGAGGTCGGCCGGCATTTAAACATCGAATTAATGACCAACAGTGAAGTAAAGAGCGTTGAGGGCAAGCCCGGAAACATGAAGGTGGCCCTTGTCAATCAGCCCCGATATATAGATCCGGTTGCATGTACCGGCTGTGGAGAATGTTCCAGGCATTGTCCGGTTGCTGCAGTGAACCAGATTAATAAGGGGCTTGACGATAGAAGGGCTGCCTACATTGAATACGCGCAGGCTGTCCCCCTTGCGTATGCAATAGATCCTGAAGCCTGTATTGGCTGCGGTCTGTGTGAGAATATGTGTATAGCCAAAGCGGTAAAATATGACGACACAGAGCGTGAAGCCTCTGTTACCGTCGGATCTGTGATCCTTTCTTCCGGGAGCCGGGGATACGACCCGTCAGGTCTTGATTTTTTAGGATATGGTAAATACCCCAACGTGATTACCAGCGAGGGATTTGAGAGAATTCTATCTGCCGGTGGTCCGTATTACGGCCATGTCATGAGGCCCCTTGACAGAGAAGAACCCAAAAGTATAGCGTGGCTCCAGTGTGTTGGATCCAGGGATACCAACCGGTGCGGCAACGGTTACTGCTCTTCAGTATGCTGCATGTATGCGGTAAAAGAGGCCATGATAGCAAAAGAGCATATTCATGGCGACCTTGATTGTGCCATTTTTAACATGGATATGCGCACTGTGGGAAAAGATTATGAGAAATATTTCCTGCGCGCCAGAGATAACCAAGGGGTTCGTTTTGTCAAGGCCAGGGCCCATACCATCACCGAAATTCCTGAAACCGGCGACCTGATTTTAAAATATGCCAATGAAACCGGGGAGATGAAGGAAGAAATTTTCAGTATGGTAGTTCTCTCGGTTGGATTTCAGATCCCCAATTCATCTGTCGAACTGGCAAAGCGCATGGGAATAGAACTCAATAAATATAACTTTGCAAAAACTGACCCCTTTACACCGGTTGCCACATCACGCCCCGGAATTTATACCTGCGGTGTATTTCAAGGGCCCAAAGACATTCCAGGATCGGTTACCCAGGCCAGCGCAGCTGCCTGCATGGCCGGTACTGATATTGCGGATGCCAGGGGAAAAGATATTGAAACAATTGAAGTCCCTGAAGAAATCGATATTACTGAACAGGAGCCCCGTATTGGGGTTTTTGTCTGCAACTGTGGTATAAACATCGGCGGAATTGTGGATGTTCCTTCAGTTAAAGAATATGCAAGTACACTTCCCCACGTCGTATTTACCGATGAGAATCTTTTTACCTGCTCCCAGGATACCCAGGACAAAATCAAGGAGATGATCATTGAGCACAAACTAAATCGTGTGGTGGTTGCCTCCTGCAGCCCCAAAACACACGAGGCTATGTTTATGGAAACTCTTGAGGCATGCGGGATTAACAAATACCTGTTTGAAATGGCCAATATACGGAACCAGGATTCCTGGATACATTCCAAATATCCGGTGAAAGCCACTGAAAAGGCAAAAGACCTTGTCCGCATGTCCGTGGCACGGGCTGCCAATTTAAAAACCCTTAAGGAAAAGGTTGTTCCGATTAACAAGCAGGGGCTGGTAATTGGAGGCGGTGTTGCCGGCATGAATGCTGCCTTGAGCCTTGCTAAACAGGGATTCGATGTTGTCCTGGTTGAAAAAGAGACTCATCTTGGCGGTTTTTCACGCAAGCTTCACCATACAATAGAAGGGGAAGATGTTCAGGCATATCTGACGAAACTTGTTGATGAAGTGACGGCCAATAAAAAGATCAATGTTTTAACGGATGCCAGGATAGTCGGGTTTGAAGGGTTTAAGGGTAACTTTACCACAGAAGTTGCAACAGACTTAAAAGGAAAAATCCAAAAGATAAACCATGGAATCATCATTGTTGCAACCGGAGCAAAAGAATACAAGCCCAAAGAATTTCTTTACGGAGAAGACGACCGGGTCATTACCCAGGTGGAACTTAGCGATATTCTGGATGAAAAGAATGCTGCTGATTTTAACAGTGTGGCGATGATTCAGTGCGTCGGTTCTCGCAACGAAGAAAATGTTGAATGCTCAAGAATATGTTGCCAGAGTGCTGTAAAGAATGCCCTTCATATTAAAAAATTAAATCCTGATACCATGGTCTATATTCTTTACCGCGATATCCGGACAAATGGCATGCTGGAAGATTACTACACCGAAGCCAGAAAGCAGGGTATTATCTTTATCAGGTTTGAAAGTGATGCTCCACCAAAGGTCAGCAGTTCGGCGGATGGTCTTTTCATTACAGTCAAAGATCATATTTTGCAGCAAGACATTGAAATCCAAGCTGATATCCTTACATTAAGTGCAGGAGTTGTCGCTGAGGATACTGATGAAATAAGCGGTATAATGAAACTGAACCGAAACCTGGAAGGCTATTTCATAGAAGCACATGTTAAACTTCGCCCGGTTGATATGCCCGGTGAAGGAGTTTTCCTTTGCGGCACTGCACATGGCCCCAAGCTTATTTCAGAAGCCATTGCCCAGGCCCAGGCAGCCGCATCACGAGCAACCACTTTTCTTTCCAAAGATGCGATAAAGCTGTCTGCGATTACAGCAAAGGTTGATACAGATTATTGTGTTAAGTGCCTGACCTGTGTACGTTCATGTCCCTTCGAGGTACCTGCTTTTAATATCGAAGAGAAGGTGATTGAAATAAATGAGGCAATCTGTCATGGATGCGGCGTGTGTGCCAGCGTATGCCCACGGGAAACCATTCAGCTTAGCTTTTATGAGGATGATCAAATAATGAGTAAAATTGATGCGTTGCTGGAAGCGGAGGAAATTTAATGGCTGATTTCGAACCGAAGATTATTTCTTTTTGTTGTGATTACTGAGGATATTCAGCCGCGGACCTGGCAGGTTCCATGCGATTGGAATACCCATCAAATATTAAAATAATCCGCTTGCCCTGCAGCGGAAAGATTGATGTCATGCACCTCTTGAGAGCATTTCAAAAGGGAGCTGACGGTGTTTATGTGGTTGGCTGCCTTGAAGGGACATGCCATTATAATGAGGGAAATTACAGAGCCAGAGAACGTGTGGAGTATGTCCGTATGCTTCTCGATGAAATTGGCATTGAAGGTGACCGGGTAAGGATGTATAATCTTTCTTCAGGTGAAGGGCCTACCTTTGCAGCATATGCAAAGGAAATGACGGAACATATAAAGGCTCTTGGTCCAAACCCGCTAAAGAGTACATAAGACGTTTAAAACGGAGGACATATTATGGCTGAAGCAGCAATTAAACTCGGAGGGAAGAAGAAGAGTATTTTTATGGACAAGGTAAAGGAGCTTCTTCCTGAAGGTGGAAATCTAAACCTTTGCCTGACCTGTGGAGCATGCTCGTCCGGATGCCCTGCCACAGGCCTGGAAGGCATGGACCCTAGAAAGTTTCTGCGAATGGCAGCTCTGGGAATGGACGAAGAAATCACCACCAGCAAATGGGCGTGGATGTGCACCATGTGCCAGCGGTGCATTTATGTCTGCCCCATGAAAATCGATATCCCCCAACTTGTCTTCAACGCCCGTGCAGCATGGCCAAGGGAAGATCGACCCAAAGGTATTCTCGGATCATGTGATATGGCGCTTAGAAATGACAGCTGTAGTGCCATGGGAACAACTCCAGAGGATTTTGTATTCGTTGTGGAAGACGTGCTTGAGGAATATAAGGAGTCACAGCCTGAATTCAAAGATATGGAGGCACCGATCGACAAGAAGGGGGCCGAGTTTTTTCTTAATCAAAACTCCAGGGAACCTGTAACAGAGCCGGATGAATTGGTTCCGCTCTGGAAAATTCTTCATCTTGCCGGAGTTGACTGGACGTATGGGAAGAAGGGATGGGCAGGGGAAAATTACTGCATGTTTCTTGCAGACAATGAATCCTGGGAACATATTACCCGTACCACGACAAAGCAAGCAGATGATTTAGGATGCAAGGTATTTCTCAATACCGAGTGAGGGCACGTCACATTCTCAGTCCTGGCAGGACTGAAAAAATTCAATATCGAGCATAATTTTGTAGTTAAAAACATTTACGAGTATTATGCAAAATGGGTCCGGGAAGGAAGACTTAAAGTTAACTCAGACTGGAACAAGGATTTGAAAATCAAGTTTACGGTTCAAGATCCTTGCCAAATTGTGCGTAAAACTTTTGGAGACCCCATCGCTGACGATTTAAGGTATGTGGTCAAGGCCGTGGTCGGTGAAGAAAACTTCATCGAAATGACACCCAACAAATCGAATAACTACTGCTGTGGAGGCGGAGGCGGCTTTCTCCAATCCGGATACACGGATGAACGTCGAGCTTATGGCAAATTGAAAGCAGACCAGATTCTTACCACCGGTGCTGATTATTGTATTGCCCCGTGCCACAACTGTCATGCTCAGATACATGATTTGTCTGAACAGCGGGATCATGCTTGGCAAACTGTTCACCTGTGGACCTTAATTTGCCTGTCTCTTGGAATATTGGGGCCTAACGAACGTGAGTATTTAGGAGATGACCTTAAAGAATTAAATGTCTTTCATCCTGAAACAGCAATGTAACACATGAGTTTAACAAGATGATAATCAGCGGACTGGTGCGACAGGAGGAAAAATGATAGTTGCCAGAAGAAAACCCTTTGATGAAATAAAGGAAATGATAACAGACTATAAAAAGGTCCTTACCGTGGGCTGCGGTACCTGTGTGGCCGTTTGTCTTGCAGGTGGGGAAAAGGAAGTAGACGTTTTAAATGCCGAGTTAGACATGGCCAGAAAGCTGGATAAAAATCCCATAGAGCTCAGCACCTATACGGTTGAAAGGCAGTGTGACATGGAATATCTTGAAGAACTCGATTCCATGGTGGATAACTATGATGCAATTATATCAATGGCTTGTGGCGTGGGTGTCCAGTTCCTTGCTGAAAGATTTCCCCAAAAACCTGTTTACCCTGGTGTAGATACATCTGGACTTTCCGCAAACAGAGCAGTTGGATGGTATGAGGAAAAATGCCGGTCCTGTGAAAGCTGTATGCTGGGCTGGACCGGTGGAATCTGCCCGATGACCATGTGTGCCAAAAGCCTTCAAAACGGTCCATGCGGTGGAACCAACAGAGGCAAATGTGAGATCAGCCAGGATCAACCCTGCGCATGGCAAATGATTTATGAGCGTCTGTCAGCCCAGGGGCGTCTGGATTGCATAACTAAATATCGTCCGACAAGTGATTGGAAAGATCAAATACCAAGAACACTGATTCAACCGGGTTATAAAAAACCGGAAGAGGTCGAAACGAAATAAAAGTATTTAAATTAAGCACATAAACGCTGATAGCTTTGAAAGGTGATTTAAATGAGTACAGATGAAAACGGTTTTAAATCAGGAAGCAACCTTGAGAAAATTCTAAAAGCAGGTCATTTTGCATTTACAGGCGAGCTCGGACCGCCCCGCGGGACAAATGCAAAAGAGGTGATAGAAAAGGCACAGCACCTGAAAGGGAATGTCGATGCAGTCAATATCACCGATAATCAGACCGCCATGGTCAGGATGTCCAGTTGGGCTGCGAGCCTTCTATTAATTCAAGAGGGCCTGGAGCCAAATTTTCAGATGGTGTGCCGAGACAGAAACCGACTTGCCATGCAATCCGATATTCTTGGGGCTTATGCTCACGGCATACGAAATATGCTCTGTTTGTCCGGGGATCACTGTATGTTCGGCGACCATCCGACCGCCAAAGGTGTATTTGATATCGATTCAATGCAGCTGATTCATATGGTCAAGCAGATGCGGGATGAAAGTAAATTTCAAGGAGGAGCTGATATCGAAGATCCGCCAAAGATTTTCATCGGCGCGGCAGCAAACCCCTTTGCCGATCCGTTTGAATGGCGAGTACACCGCCTGGCAAAAAAGATAAGTGCCGGTGTTGATTTCATCCAGACACAGTGCATTTACAACATGGAAAAATTTCGTGAATGGGTCAAACAGGCCAATGATATGGGCATTACTGAAAAAGCCTACATTCTTGCCGGTGTAACTCCCATGAAAAGTGTCGGTATGGCCAAGTACATGAAGAGCAAGGTACCTGGCATGGACGTTCCGGACGAGGTCATTGAGCGCCTTCAAGGTGCAGGAAAGGGTAAAGTTGCAGATGAAGGCATTAAGTTCGCCTGTGAGCAGATCGAAGAATTTAAAGAGATGAAAGGGGTTGCCGGCGTTCACCTAATGGCTATCGAGTGGGAACACAAGGTTCCTGAAATTGCTAAGCTGGCCAAAGTGTTACCAAG
>CAJHXW010000291.1_pt1 | contig 16634 bp, 13 predicted proteins | sample 9198581 | NCBI WGS metagenome assembly CAJHXW01 (sample SAMEA7708328, study PRJEB35096) | sediment metagenome | biome: marine neritic benthic zone biome [ENVO:01000025]; feature: sediment [ENVO:00002007]; material: shallow marine sediment [ENVO:03000034] sea grass bed [ENVO_01000059] ...
CCTCTGGCCCTTCACAGACTGGCTCACGCCATTGATTCTGGGACAGGTAGACTTTCTCCCATCGGTTTCGTATATCAATATCTCCTATCACTTTACCGATATGCACCGTAAGCACATGGGGATCGTGGCAGTGGTCGTTTCTTCCATCGTCTGCATTTCCCTTTTTTTGCTCGCCCGGTGGTGGGTCGAAAAGAAAAAGTATACCGGTCTCTCCAAAGGAACAACTTCTGAAGGTCGTGTGATCGATCCCAGCGCGTGGGTGAAATCGGGTGCGTATATGTATATGGTTTTTATTGCCATCCTTGTTCTGCTCATTCCGATTGTACTGGGGCTGGCCGCTTTTTCCAGAAGATGGACCTTTGAGGTATTTCCATCGTATTGGACCCTGGAAAATTTCAGGTTAATCCTTCTGGAAAGCCCGACCCTGATAAAAAACTCCTTTCTCTTTAGCGGAATCGCATTGATTTTCGGAATTGCATTCGGGCTTCCGGTGGCCTATCTTATCGTCCGTACCCGTGTTCCGGGAAAAGATGCCCTCGACTTTGTCATCACACTGATGTTGGCATTTCCGGGTATCGCCATCGGTGTGAGTTACATTCTGGCATTTTGGAAAGGCATTCCTTTAGCCCATTATTGGATTATCATGCCCATTGCTTTGTTTGCCAGGCGGCTTCCGTATTTTTTACGCATGGCACATTCCTCCTACTTGCAGTTGGATCCTTCCCTTGAGGAAGCCTCCGAGGTGTCGGGCGCCAGTAAACTCAGAACTTTTTTTCTTATATCATTGCCGTTACTGCTCAAAGGAGTACTCGTCGGTGTGGTGATGTTCTTCATCATGGCATTCCAGGAAATCTCCACCGCGGTATTTCTCTATAAAGGAGGGTGGGAGACTCTGCCTATTGGGATCTATCTCAACTGGCACCGGGGAATGGAATTCGGAATTGCCGCTGCCATGGCTTTTCTGATGATTGTAATCACCTTCATTCTTTTACTGATCATATCAAGAGTTTCAGGGGGTGTCCTCAAAGCCGCTTGGGGATCGGAGTGATAGTTAAAGTTCTAAGGTTCAGGATTAAAGGACAAGGAACGTTGAACCGATATTAAGGAGACAATTTTAATGGCTTTCATAGAGATTCAAAACCTTTTTAAATGCTTTAAGAAAGTTGTGGCAATTAACCACATCCAGCTGGAAGTCAATAAGGGCGAAATGTTGACACTGCTCGGGCCCAGCGGTTGCGGTAAAACAACCACCCTGCGCTGCATCGCCGGGTTGGAAAGGCCGGATGAGGGAGATATTGTTATCGACGGCAAACCCATGCTTTCACAGGGATTTGTCCAGCCTTCTAAGAGAGGAATCGGCATGGTGTTCCAAAATTATGCTGTGTGGCCGCATATGAAAGTATATAATAATATTGTCTATGGTTTGAAACTTCAGAAGTTATCCAAGCAGGAGATTAAGGAAAAAGCGCAAAAGGTTTTAGAATTGGTGGGTTTGGATGGCTTGGAAGACCGATATCCGTCCCAGTTGAGCGGGGGTCAGCAACAACGGGTGGCATTGGCGCGGGCGCTGGTTGGGAATCCCAAGGTGCTGCTTCTGGATGAACCACTGAGTAATCTGGATGCCAAGCTCAGAGAGGAATTGAGATTTGAAATAAAAAGCCTGGTCAGACGGATGGGTATCACATCCGTCTATGTTACTCACGACCAGGCCGAGGCGATGGTTATCTCTGATCGTGTGGCCGTCATGGAATCTGGGAACGTCGTACAAATCGGCCTTCCGGAGGAAATCTATGAAAAGCCTGCCAACCGATTTGTCGCCGATTTCATCGGCACCATGAATTTTATTTCCGGAGAGATTGCTGAGGTTGTGCCAGATTCTAATGAGGTATATGTACGTACTGAGTTCATCGATAAGATGCTGTGTACGCAGCCGGACAGCCAGGTATTAAAGACCGGCGAAAAAGTGTATGCCTCCATCCGTCCGGAGGATGTAGAAATATTTGCCCAGTCACCTGAAAGCAAGGAAAATTTGTTCAAAGGCACCATTGCTCACAAGGCCTACCTGGGTAACTTTTTATACTTTTTCGTCAGCGTAAATGACACGATGATCCGGGTGCAAGTTCCCCATTACGTTCCCCATGAAGAAGGAGAAGAACTGTACCTGTTTCTAAATCCGAAAAAATGCATGGTCCTCATCTGATTGCAAAAGTATCATCGTCTTTTCCACCAAAAAAAACATGCTCTCTCTTGGCAAGGCCTACCCGTCCGCCTTTCCCGTTATCCAAACAGGATTACAGTTCAATTTTTTAAAATGCAGAACATTGGATACTCCCACGAAATGTGGAAACAAGAACACAGTTTAGACGTTGGCAACATTTTGATATAAAAGACCATTTATAGACTCTTGTGGTATTACCAGAATTTCAGGCATAAGTGACGAGGTTGGAGTAACACGCTGCATATCTTAAATCCAGAGACCATTTATGGTTCCATTGGACAGAGAACTTTTTATGAGTTGTATCTGACAAACAGTATGACTTTATGGCAGATCACTTCCTGCATTTGCGCCCTTAAATCGAACAGGCTATCATCTCTTTTCTGACAGTTTCAAATAAATCCGCAAAACGCAACACGCCGGTAACTTTATCACCCTTTTTAACAATAAGTGGCTCATGAACCCCCATGACAAAATCATGAAGGGCTTTTTCACAGGAGTCCTCTTCCTGAACAAATTCATGGTCTTCGGGTACATGCATGATTTCTGAAACAGTTATGCTGTTGCCTCGTTGGCATAAAGTCTGGATGGGTTCAAGCCACAGGTTGAAGTCCTTGACCGCTTTCATGATATACTCTTTTTTCAGGACACCCTTTTTATAATCCTTGGTCAGGTTTTTGTAGTTCGGTTCAAGTGCCCTGAGTAAATCAATCATGGTAACTTTTCCTTTGAATTCTCCCTTATCGTTTATAACAATTGCATCTCTGTGTGAAGGTTTTGTTATTTCCTTCTTGATATTTTCTATCATATGAAAAACATCAAAGAGCGTATCTTCTTCTTTTATTGTCATATAATCTGAAATCGGTACCATCACATCCTTTATCAGAATATCCTTCATGGAACCTCCAAAATTTTCAATTGTTTATGAATTTCACCTCATGTGTTATTGATTATTCCCATTTAGCAAATTTCATTCGTGATGTCAACCGGGCACTTTTAACCAAATTGGCATAAAACAGGCAATGCCGAACAGCTTTTTCTATTTCCTGGCACAGCCGCTTATCGACCTCTAACACCCTTTTTCCAGGCCTATAATCCCACCATCGAACCATATTTTGGATGAAGATCATGGACAGATAGGCGTCGATTTCGCAAAATGGTGTTTTAAAAGGTCTCATAGTCTTTTTCACGAAAGAAGAATATCTACCATCTCTGCAAAGCCGTATCCGCCTTCCTTTTCCGTTATCCAGGCAGGATCGCAGTCCATCCTTTCTTTATAATGCAGAACATTGGCTACTCCCACGGAATGTGGGAAATAAGAAAACATGGGGGAATCGTTGGGAGAGTCTCCTGTAAAAACAACCCGTTCTTTGATTTCATCAAGATTGACCGTAAAAACTTCCTCAAAAAAAAGCCGCGTCATGGAAAGCTTGTCATAATCTCCGAACCAGCCGTTTACATGAATCGAGCTTATCTTTGCCTGGGCTCCTGCTTCGTTAAAGCAGCAGACTATCTGATCAATCTCTTGATTGGAAAGCGGAGGAACATCTTCGCAAAAATCGATGGCAAGGTCTGTTTCGCGATACGCCTGGTCAGCGGAAACACGGCAACCCTGAATTTTTTTTAAAATTTCCTGCTTTATTTTTTTTAGTTTTTTTAAGTCCTCTTTTCTTTCTTTTTCAGGTTTGAAGTATCGTCGGATCATTTTTTTTTTGGCGTCATCATATCTAAAATAAAAAGCGCCGTTTTCTCCAACTATCCCACTCACCGGCCACATTCTGGCAATGTAATCGCACCATCCTGCAGGACGGCCTGTAATCGGTATGACTTGAATGTTTTCTTTTTGTAGATTCTCCATGCCGGCAATGGCAATCGAAGGAAGTCGACCCTTTATTGTAAGCGTGTCGTCAATATCGGTTAGAACAAATTGAATCGCTGCTTTTAGATTTTCCGGGAACTTTTTAAATGATTTCATATTCTGTTTTAACAATGGAAAGGGGTCCAGGATTCAAGGGGCCAAGGGGTCAAGTGTATTGTAAAACGATTTGATAAGTCCTAAAAGCATCCTCTCAACCTCTCCGATTTCTTTTGTAGCATCCCTAATTTATCAGTTCTAATATAACGGATAGACTTTTCCTAACTTATTAATTCTTAAGCAATTTCACTTAGATCCCTTACCCTTTGAATTCTTATGATCCTGCCAACCTTTCTGAGATGATACAAAAGCATTGACAGCGGCATAGGCTGACGCAATGGCCAGCCCTGATCCGCATTTCATTCGCATCCAGTCCTGGTGAGCCAGGATGGACCCTGCTGCAAAAAGTGTTTTAAAGGCAGGTTTGCCGGAATTTCCCACTGGGCGGAACCTGTTATCTATTTCCAGTCCTGCCGTATTGATCAAATGCCCTTTGGGGTCCAGAAAATTTTGCCTGTGCCATTTTTTTCTCTCACCCGCCTGAAAAACCCGCAGATTAAAAATGGATTCTCTGATTTGCCTTCTGTCTGCGTACAGTCCTCTGCCCAAAAACCGGCCGCTCGCCAGTATGATTCCCTTTGCCTTTACGGTGTATTCTGTATCAGGGCCTCCGATGTCGAGTACAAAGCCGCCCTTATTACGATGAACCTTCAAAACCTTTTTTTGCATAAGAATCCGGACACCATTTTTGGATAAATGAGATTCAAAAGCTTCCTTAATACGAAGGCCTGTAATAGAAGGGGGCATTGTTGGAATTTCGAAAATCGGAACACCGATTATTTCCTGTAAATCACGATAAATTTGAACGGAATCTTTAATACCGAAGATGGCCGGAAAACCGACCATGCTGGCATCTTTGACATGGGGTTTGACAATCTGTGCCAGGGCTTTTCGGTTTTCAGAAAGGGACAGTGAGCTGGCCACAGGTTCGGTATATACTTCCTCCAGGTGATCGGTATTTGGAAATGATATATTCGCATAACGCAAAGCAGGCCATGAAGTCTTTAATGTTTCTGTGATTTGTCGGGCACTGAATCCTCTAAGACCCCTTATGTCGATTATTAGACAGGGGCATTTTTTTTCCAGTGCCAACACTCCGTTCCACATGGTTTCAGGCACAAAATAGGTATGTTTAACGGTTCCAACCGGCATAATCATTTTTGCATTGCGATTTTTATGTCCGCAATAGAAAAGACCCTCATCATTCATACAGGCGAGAAATTCTTCCAGAGCCTTATGGATGTCATCTTTGTTTATCCGTGCAAAAGGATGGTTGGGGATATCGGTGATTAATGCATGGATAGCATCCCACGGATTTTCCCATGTTTTGCCATCACTTATTGGATGCACTCCCATAAGATCAATAAGCCCGCTGGTAAAAATTATCTCACTGGTTAAGCCCACCTGGACTGTGGAGATCCCCTGGTTGGAAGCAAACAGAGCTGACGCACTCCCGGCCATACCCGTGCCGATAACCGCAAGTTCACAGTCTATTTTTTGAACATCATTAATCATTTTATCCAATATTATGTCTTTCTTTTCACCGCATGGACGCAAAGAAGTCTGTTTTTTAAATTACAATTCAAGTCCCAGTAGGCCGCAGTAAAGGGCTTCCTGTAATTCCGCCTGAATAAGCGGCGTATCCCAGAGCAGAGGCCGGACACCGCGCCATCGTTCAGTAACAAATTCTCTTAAACTCGTTAATCCCTCATCAGCACTCATTTCATCCGTATCGTAAAGATAAGCACAAGTTCTGAGACCGCAGAAAGTGCCCTGACAGGCGCCCTTGCCAATTCTGCTGCGAAGTCCGATGGCCTTAAGATCAGGTTTTCCATTTTGCTCATGTATAGATTCTACGATGCTGTCAACAACGCTTTTGGGCACCATTTCGCATTCACACAGCATAATGTCTTCCGGATCATGTTGTTTCATCCACACCTTTGGAGCCAGTCCGGGTTTTGTCCATCTGGCCGCTCCGGCTGGGGGGAGCGGATCTGTTTTAGTCAGGCAAGGGCGGGAAACCCCAAGCCGATTACAGATAAGATTCGCCGTTTTTTCCGCCATTAACCTGTATGTTGTGAGTTTGCCGCCGGTGATTGAAGCAAAGTTTTTTAAACCGTCTTCTAGGTGATCAAGCAATGCAAATCCCCGGCTGATACTACGGTCATCAGTATCGGATTGCACTCCTAAAAGAGGTCTGACACCAGAATATGCACGAATGTACCGTGTTCTTTCCAGTTGGGGAATCATCTCTGCAGCTTCACCCACAATAAAATCGGTTTCTTCAACTGTGGGAAAAATCTTGTCCAATGTGTCTATGGTAGTGGATGTCGTGCCCAGAATGGAGACCGTTCCGCCGGGGACCAAGATATCAGCGTTGGAGGAAGGCCGCAGGCGATTAATGACCCTTTGTGCTATTCGGTTGTGTGTAACCAGAAGACTCCCCTTTGAATAAAGCAGATTGATGGTACAACCGGCAAGAGCCGCCACTTCTTTTGCCCATGCTCCGGCGGCATTAATCACCTGCATTGCTTCAACCTTAAATTCTTCACCGGTAAGCATGTTTTGGAGCTTTGTGGACAAAATACGGTTTCCCTTTATGATAAAACCTGTGACTCTCGAATGGCGAAGCAGTGTGCAACCGAGGTCCAGAGCCTGATATATATTGTCCATGGATAATTTAAAAGGATCAACAGCCGCATCTGGCACCTGGTACGCGGCGATTATTTTTTTGGAAAGTACAGGTTCCATTTCAAGAGCTTCTTTGGAATCTAATGCCTGTACCGGGATACCGCATTTTGAACATAAACCCGGGAAATCAGCTACATATTTTTCATCGTCCCCCTCAACCGCAACGAACAGGCCACCGGTATCTTCAACGCAATGCGGGGCCAGTTTCTTTAAAATATTTCCTTCTATGCGGCATTCCTCAGCATTTATAGAATCGCCTGCAACATAACGCGCGCCGCTGTGCAAAAGCCCATGATTGGCACCGGATGCACCCGCGTTGATATCATGCTTTTCCGCAAGAATGCATTTAATCCCGCGAAGGGCAAGGTCTCGAGCAATTCCGGCGCCTGTGATTCCCCCGCCGATTATAAGTACCTGTGTTTCCAAATTAATTTCCTTCAATGGCCTAAAATTTTAGTAAAAATTTCCCGGGGATTGGTAATACCGATGGCCGTCAGATCCGACGCGGAAAACCCCTTTTTTTCAAGTGTTTCCACGTAATGAGGCATTTTTAATTTTACATATAGGTCGAGGGATTAAAGTATTGCTTTAACCCCTCGACAAATTTATGATTGAAGAGTCCCTGCTGCATGAAAATGGGAATTTTATAGGCAACTAAACAGTGTGGTAAAATATAATTGCCTTGTTACTATTATTTCACCCGACCTTCACGCCAAGCCTTAATGAGATCGTCGTAGTTAACCGTTTCACCTCGTGGTTTTTCATTGACCTTAGCCTTGGGTGAGCCGGGTTTGTTCAGCCAGTAGGCCTCATCTCTTTTCTTGTTGAGTTTCGGACCGCAGTCGCCCTGTACGTTTGCGCGTTGTATGCGCTGCAATACGCGATCCTGCTCGCGGGCGAGATTGTTCATCGCCGTACTTACAGTCACTTCACCGGAGACCGCCTCGCCAACATTTTGCCACCACAGTTGCGCCAGCTTGGGATAGTCGGGTACGTTGGTGCCAGTGGGCGTCCAGGCTACACGTGCCGGGCTGCGGTAAAATTCCACCAGCCCGCCAAGTTTTGGTGCCCGCTTGGTGAATGAATCGTGTCGGATATCACTGTCTCGGATGGGCGTCAGACCCACGTGGGTCTTCTTCAGCGATGTGGTCTTGGCCACGCAGAACTGCGCGAAAAGCCAGGCAGCCTTGCGGCGTTTGAGTGGCGTACTTTTCATCAGGGTCCAAGATCCGCAGTCCTGATAGCCCAGCTTCATCCCCTCTTCCCAGTAAGGTCCGTGCGGCGAAGGCGCCATCCGCCATTTCGGAGTGCCATCTGCGTTGACCGTCGGGCCAGGTTTAACCATGTCGGAGGTGAATGCCGTATACCAGAAGATCTGCTGCGCCACGTGACCCTTGGCCAGGACCGGCAGGTAGGTGTAAAAATCCATCCCCAGGGCGCCTGGTGGAGCGTACTTCCGAAGCCATTCCATATACTTACGCAGGGAGTACTTAGCTGCAGGACCGTTGGCAGCACCACCGCGGGCCACGCTGGCCCCTACCGGACGGCAGCCTTCGACACGGATACCCCATTCGTCCACCGGCTTACCATTGGGAATACCCTTGTCCCCGGCACCTGCCATAGACAACCAGGCATCGGTAAAACGCCAGCCCAGGTCCGGGGCCCTTTTGCCGTAGTCATTATGGCCGTAAATGGCCTTGCCATCGATTTCCTGAATATGCTCACTGAAAAATTCGGCGATATCCTCATAAGCCGACCAGTTAACCGGCACACCCAGCTCATAACCATAGATTTTCTTGAACTTCTTTTTGAAATCCGAACGATTAAACCAGTCGTAGCGAAACCAGTAAAGGTTGGCGAATTGCTGGTCTGGAAGCTGATAAAGCTTACCGTCCGGTCCTGTTGTGAAGGATCTACCCATGAAATCGTTTACGTCGAGAGTTGGCAACGTTACATCCTTGCCTTCACCCTTCATAAAGTCGTCCAGGGGAACCACAAACCCGTAACGCATGTGGGTGCCGATGAGATCGGAATCATTAATATAGGCGTCATAGACGTTCTTACCGGATGCCCACTGGGTCTGAAGCTTTTCGATGACATCACCTTCCTGAATCAGGTCAAAGGATACCTTGATTCCGGTAATCTCTTCGAACGCCTTGGCCAGAACCTTTGCTTCATATTCGTGAGTCGGGATGGTTTCGGAGACGACCTTGATATTCATGCCCTTAAAGGGCTTGGAGGCCTTTATAAACCATTTCATCTCTTTGAGCTGTTCGGCTTTTGACAATGTTGACGGTTGAAATTCTTTTTCAACCCACTTCTTCGCTGCTGACATGTTTGCGTTTGCAGGAATTGCAGAACACACGAACAATGCGGCAACAACACCTGCAAGGCACATCATCCAAGTTCTCCTCTTTAATATTATTCCTAACATTAGGTCACCTCCCATGTAGGCCTTCAATGGTTTGCTTTGACATACCTCGGTCTACATCGTTGGCGTGAAGGCCCTTAACGTCAAACGACATAAACCATACAAACACGTTTCACTTTTTCGTTTACCCCCAGCGCATGACAACAATGATCCAGCACACGGCAATGGCAAGCATGAACCAAAGGGTAACAGAGGTCAATCCGATCCACGCGAGAAAAATGTAAGCGCTGCCTAACAACCCTATAAACAGTCGATCCCCAGGTGTGGTGGGAATTGGCAGAAAACCGCGGCGCTCGATGGACGGTGATACTGATTGCCATATAGTCATGGCAATCAGTATTAGAAAAATGGCAATAAAGAAAATTGCCGTCGGCAAGGTCCATACCATCCATTCTAAAGTTAGTGTCATTGTTGTCTCCCCTTATACACGGCCCAAAGCGAAACCCTTTGCCATATGGTTGCGTACAAACCAGATTACCATCGCCCCCGGTACAATCGTTAGTATACCTGCCGCGGCCAGCAGGCCATAGTCAAGACCGGTCGCGCTAATTGTCCGCGTCATGATTGCCCCGATGGGCTTTGCTTCGGTTACTGTCAGTGTTCGGGCTAACAGCAGTTCGACCCAACTGAACATAAAACAGAAAAAGGCCGTCACTCCAACCCCTGCCCTGATCAGTGGGATAAAGATGGTTATAAAAAAACGCGGAAAGCCGTACCCGTCGATAAATGCAGTTTCATCAATTTCACGAGGGACTCCGGACATAAAGCCCTCTAGTATCCAAACCGCCAATGGCACGTTGAACAGACAATGCGCAAGTGCCACCGCAATATGTGTATCCATTAAACCGATTGTGGAGTACAGCTGGAAAAAAGGCAGCGCGAAAACAGCCGCCGGTGCCATCCGGTTAGTAAGCAGCCAGAAAAACATATGCTTGTCACCTAAAAACTGATAGCGTGAAAAAGCATAGGCGGCCGGCAAGGCCACAAACAACGAGATAACAGTGTTCATGGTGACATAGATCATGGAATTAACATAACCCATATACCAGGATGAATCCGTAAATATTTTCATATAGTTCATAAATGTCATGCCTTTGGGGTACAGGGCAAAGGACGCGAGAATATCCGCGTTTGACCTTAAAGACATGCTTAGCATCCAGTAGATCGGAATTATCAGCAGTATTAAATAAATGGTAAGGCCGATTGTTTTTTTCTTAAGTTTCATAACTTCTCTCCTTTTCCGACTCTCTGAAGCACTTGGTAAAATATAAAACTAAATAGCAGTACGATGACGAAGTAGATGAGCGAAAAGGCCCCACCAGGCCCCAAGTCGAATTGTAAAAGGGCTATTTTGACCAGATAAATGGAGAGGAAAGTGGTCGAATTCCCGGGACCGCCTCCGGTTAGCACAAATGGCTCAGCATAGATCAGGAAACTGTCCATGAAGCGCAACAAAAAGGCTATGGTGAGTACACCGCGCATCTTCGGCAGCTGGATGTACCAAAACGTCGACCAGGCCGACGCGCCGTCGATCTTAGCCGCCTGGTAGTAAACTTCGGGAATCGCGCGTAATCCTGCATAGGCCAGCAGGGTAACCAGTGGGGTCCAATGCCAGACTTCCATCAGCATCAGGGTAGTCCAGGCATCGAGTGGCCGGGCGGTATGATCGAATGCTACAAATTTGTTAACGGCAGCCCCAAATAAACCGATATCCGGCCTCGTAAATATGATCCAAATGGTCCCGATCGTATTCCAAGGAATGAGCAAGGGCAACGCCATTATAACTAGAGTTGCTGAGGCTTTCCAACCGCGTTTCGGCATCGCGAGTGCAAGGAGTATTCCCAGCGGCATCTCTATCAACAAAACGAGACCGGAGAACAGGAATTGACGCCATAGAGCGTCATGCAGTCGTTCGTTGGCCAGCATCTCCTCGAACCACTCGGTGCCAACAAAGATGCTCTGACCCGGCCCCCAGATGTCCTGAAGCGAGTAATTGACCACGGTCATTAGTGGAATTATGGCACTAAAGGCAACGATGATAAAAACCGGTAGAACCAGAAACCAGGCCTTGTTATTTTCCCACTTTTCCATAAAAATACTCCTTACTATCTTATCAGCCACCCGTCGGCAAAAAGTCTGGTACGGTTTGGCGGGAAGCATAGCCAGGCTTCGTCATCGGGTATCGGTTTGTCTGCAGGAAGAGTGACCCGTAAGGTCTTACCGGCCAACGCAAGTGTCACAATTTTGTAACTGCCCAGATCCTCAATCAATCTGATTTTAGCTTTCACCACCCCATTAAGAGCATCGGAATGTAATTCCAGGTACATGGGACGTATCCCAAGTTCCAGTTTTCCCTTGGCCTTTCGTCCCTTTGCAGCCGTTTCTTCGTCCAGCGCAATGTTTGCACCATTGACACGCGCTATGTTTCCCTCTACGGTACATTCCAGGAAATTCATTCCAGGGCTTCCTATGAAATAACCCACGAACTTGTGTTCCGGATTTTCAAAAAGGTCCTCAGGAGAGCCGGTTTGTACGATTTCGCCTTCAAACATCACCGCCACTTGATCGGCAAAAGTAAGGGCTTCCACCTGATCATGGGTAACATAGATCATGGTCAGTCCCAGCTGTTCGTGAATCTCTTTGAGCTTACGCCGCAAGTTCCATTTCATTTGCGGATCGATGACCGTCAACGGCTCATCGAAAAGTATGGCAGCCACATCACTTCGGACCAGTCCACGGCCCAATGATATTTTCTGCTTGGCATCGGCTGCTAACCCGGCTGCCTTTTTTTTGAGATGAGGGGTCAGGTCAAGGATTTCAGCCACTTCATATACACGTTGGGTGGTTTTATCTTTCTCAATGCCTCGATTTCGTAAGGGAAAGGCCAGATTGTCGAACACCGTCATGGTGTCATACAAAACCGGAAACTGAAAAACCTGGGCAATGTTACGCTGTTCCGGTGGCAACTCGGTGACGTCTTTACCATCATACAGGACCCGCCCCTTGCTGGGAGTAAGCAATCCGGACACGATGTTCAGCAAGGTGGTTTTGCCACAACCCGAAGGACCCAGTAAGGCAAATGCGCCCCCGTCATTCCAGGTATTATGGATCCGCTTTAAGGCATAATCCGGCTCTCCTTTGGGGTTGCGGAGATAGCTATGGGCAACTTCATTGAGTTCGATACTCGCCATTGAGGTCTCCTAATTTCTTCTTTTTTAAGTGCTGACAAGGGATGGAGATGCAATCAGTTTCCCATCCCCATTGTACACAAAAAAACAACCCGGGTTTACATAAAGGTTGATTTTAGACCCGTTACGGTACTTGTGAATACCGTTTTCCTTAATCACCAACCGAGTATCGGCATGGTTGACGTGAATAAATGTTTCCGAGCCGTTTATCTCTGCCAATTGGACTTGGGCTAGGATTTCGATATCTTTTTTACCGTTCCTGGATAGATAAAAATGATTGGAGCGTACACCGAATGTATAGTTTCCATCGGACAAGCCTTTCATGTACTCTACCAGCGGAAATTCAATCCCCTGACCCATTTGGGCAGTACTCCCTCGGATCGAGCCCTTAAGGTAATTAATGGGAGGATCACTAAACACTTCAGCCACTTTAAGAGTCGCCGGAGTATGGTATACTTCGGGAGTGGTTCCTGTTTGCAGAATGCGGCCCTCATCGATCACATTAATGTTACCTCCCAGCATCAAAGCCTCGGTCGGTTCCGTTGTGGTGTACACGACGATGGACTTACGCTGCTTGAAAATATCTTGTAGCTCAACCCGTAACTCCTCGCGCAGTTTATAATCCAGATTCACCAAAGGCTCATCCATCAAAAGTAAATCGGCATTTTTGACTAGAGCTCGAGCAATGGCTGTGCGCTGCTGCTGCCCACCGGAAAGTTCACTGGGTATACGGTCCAGCAGATTTGCAATATGGAGCATCTCTGCAGTTTTGCGAACACATCGGTCAATTTCATCTTTGTTTATGCCGCTGGTTTTAAGTGGCGAAGCGATGTTTTTATAGACAGTAAGGGAGGGATAATTGATAAACTGCTGATAGACCATCGCCACGTTCCGTTTTCTCACCGAAATACCGGTAACGTCTTTTCCGTCTATAGTGATGTTTCCCCGGGTTGGTCGATCGAGACCAGCCATTATACGAAGGAGAGACGTTTTTCCGGCCAGCGTCCTCCCGAGAATGACGTTAAGGGAACCGTTTTCAAATTTAAGATCTATATTTTTAAGATGGGTTTCGGCGCCAACGACTTTATCTATATTCTCAAGACATAAGCTCATGAGCATTCTTTCCTTAGAAATTAATCAGCTCCGGTTTTTATCTTATAAAAAGGCTGAAAAAGGTCCTCTTTTTAAGGCAAAATTTTCATATCATCCTAATTTGATTTTCGCAAGTGAAAATTTAATTTTATCAATTTTCTTTATCTAACATTTAATTCTACCGCAATCTAGATTTTTATAATCACAGAGCAAGCACAAAATATCACGGTCAAGGTTTTTTCGACGAACCTTTTACGAAATCGTCAATTATCATTGATCTTTATTATTTTTATCCGTTTCTTCGGGGGATTCGGATACATACAAGTGCACATTCGATTCATTTAACACCTCAAGAAAAGAATTCGGAGGCTGCCGGTCTGTAAACAAAGCATCTATCTCATCAATGCAACACAAGCGTACCATGGCATTGCGGCCAAATTTCGTATGGTCGGCAGCCAGAAATACTTTACGAGAATTATCAATGATGGCTCGGGCTGCACGCACTTCTCGATAATCAAAATCAAGCAAAGTTCCATCCATATCAATACCGCTAATGCCGATAATGCTATAATCGACTCGAAATTGATGAATGAAATCGATGGTAAGTGGCCCGATAATTCCACAGTCCCGGGGGCGCACGAGGCCACCGGCCACAATGATTTCAAGATTTTCGTTTCCGCTCAAAATCGATGCGACATTCAGGTTGTTAGTGATTACACGCAGGCGTTGATGGTTGCAAAGTTCTTTTGCAATTGCTTCAGTTGTTGTACCTATATTAATAAAAAGGGAGGCATGATCCGGAATATGACTGGCAACCATCTTGGCGATTTGCTGTTTTTCTTCCAGGCAGAGCACTTTGCGTTCCGTATAATCAACGTTTTCTGTGCTTGAAGCCACCCCCGCCCCACCATGGTAACGATGAATGATACCGTTTTCACTTAACGTATTGATATCACGTCGGATCGTTTGTGGTGTCACCTCGAATTCACGGGCCATATAGTCGATGGTTACAAATCCTTTTGCCTGGATTAACTGTTTTATTCTTTCTTGCCGGTCGTATACGCCAACTGATTTATTATTTAATATCGGTTGACTTTTATCGCTTTTTGTTAAGGTATCTGAATTGCTTTCATCCTGCCGTTTTAGATTCATCTTCGACCGTCCTTAGAGTTTCTTGAGGTTTTTCAAACAATTTTTCGAAATAGAAAATATAATGTGATAAATACAACATGTCATATCGCCAAATATAGAAAAACCACCCTATATTTTGCATTAAATTCGATTTGGACACGTTATCACCCCAATTATATTTTCGCAAGTGAAAATTTATAAATTATTTTCTGCCGAATAAGAAGTTTTTAATTTATTGCCTTCATACAAGTTGAACAACCGCTTTGGTTTCGGTTTTACCACGCTAAAGAATTCTTATTTTCCTTTAATCGTTTGACAATGTGATGTTACTTGGTTAAAAAAAGTGCAGCAAATAATTTTAAAAAGAAAGGAATGCGATGGATTTACCAGATAAAGAGGCGGGCATAGAGCCTGTCAGACTGGGGCCTGAAAGCAGGTTTAAGTTTAAATGCCATAAAGATGTTAAATGCTTTACCAAGTGTTGCCGGGGAATCAGCATTACCCTTACTCCCTACGACATTATCAGGCTGAAAAATTGTCTTGATCTTTCCTCCGAAGAATTTTTAGCAATATATACCGAACCGCATATTTTAGAAAAAACCGATCTTCCTGTTGTCACACTTAAGCTTATAGATGATGAAGCAGCCGATTCAGACCAGAAAGCATGCCCATTTGTAAGGGAGGATGGATGTATTATATATGAAGACAGACCTACCACATGTCGGTATTATCCTTTGGGAGTTGCCAGTTTAAGCCATAAGGAAGGTTCAGATGACAAAGGATTTTATTTTTTTGTTAATGAGCCACATTGTCTTGGATTTGAAGAGGATAAAGAATGGACGGTAAGTAAATGGAGAAAGGACCAGGGTGTTGATATCCATGACGATATCAATGCGCAGTGGACTGACCTGGTTGTAAGAAAACGGTCATTCCCTCCAAATATCAAACTTACGGACCAGGCCAAGCAGATGTTTTTCATGGTAAGCTACAACATCGATAAATTCAGAGAGTTTGTTTTTGAAAGTTCGTTTCTAAAACGTTTTGATGTAGATAAAAAAACCCAGGAAAGAATCAAGAATGACGAAATCGAATTACTAAAATTTGGTGTGAATTGGCTGAAGGGAATTCTTTTTAAACAAACCGATCCTCAGGAGCAAGCAGCTACCACCACCTCAGAAAAAGATAAAATCAAGTAGTATCAATATTTTATAATTATACTCACTGTAATTTGTAACCCTTCGAGTAAAAAATGACGAAAAGGTATGTAATCGCACTCGACCAGGGGACAACCAGTTCCAGGGCCGTGCTGTTCAACAACCAGGGCAAGATTGAGGGTATTACCCAAAAAGAATTCACCCAGCACTTTCCCCAGCCGGGTTGGGTTGAGCACGATCCCAATGAAATATGGAAATCGCAGTGGGAAGTGTTCACGCAACTTGTCAATGAACGGAAGATTAATCCTTCCGATATAGCGGCAATTGGCATTACCGACCAGAGAGAAACAACGGTTGTGTGGGACAAAAACTCGGGAGAACCCGTCTTTAACGCAATCGTGTGGCAGGACAGGAGAACCGCATCAATCTGTGAATCGTTAAAGTCAGAGGGTTTGGAGGATTATATTCGTCAGAATACCGGACTGGTTATTGACGCCTATTTTTCCGGTACCAAGATCAAATGGATATTGGATAATATCAAAGGTGCCCGTCAAAGAGCAGAGAAAGGCGAATTATTATTCGGCACCATTGATACGTGGCTGATTTGGAAACTGACAAAGGGAAAAGTACATGCCACAGATTATTCAAACGCCTCACGCACCTTACTGTATAATATTAGACAGTTGAAATGGGATTCCATTCTCCTTAAAGCGTTGGATGTTCCTGACACCATGCTGCCTGAAGTCCGGGATTCCTC
>CAJHXW010000450.1_pt1 | contig 16542 bp, 13 predicted proteins | sample 9198581 | NCBI WGS metagenome assembly CAJHXW01 (sample SAMEA7708328, study PRJEB35096) | sediment metagenome | biome: marine neritic benthic zone biome [ENVO:01000025]; feature: sediment [ENVO:00002007]; material: shallow marine sediment [ENVO:03000034] sea grass bed [ENVO_01000059] ...
CCGGAGTCGATAACCTCCACCCTGCAGGTACCATCGCCATTGAATTCCTTATTCACTTGCACGGCAACACTATGGTTTTTAGAAAGATGACTGCTGCAGTGAATAATAATTATTTCCCCGTAATCTTTTACCATCTGCATGAATTGAAGGGCATAATCCTCATACTTTATCGGTTCAGTGGACATCTCCTGATAGTCATCAAACCTGCTGTAAAAACTTTCACGGGATATATCCACTCCATCTTTGTAAGTCTTGCCATCAAGAATGACATTTACCGGAATGACTTTAATACCATATTTCTTGATCAATTCCTTTGGAAGGTCTGCCGTGCTGTCAGTAACAACCAATCTTTCCATTTTTTCTTCCTCCAAAATTTGCGAAAAAATCACAAGCAGAGGGTTAGAGATAAGATCTTGCTTTTCTCAAACACATATATATGCAAGTCTCTTAGGTGTCAATAACTACGTGAATACAACATGTTGAATTGACTTGATCGGAGATGAGACGTGTCCGCAGTTGGTCTTACTCAAACGGAGTCACTGATTAGAATCAGATCGGAAAGGCCGATTTTGGGCGCAGTGCCAGAGGATGATGCGACTGTTGTGGTTAATCTTATTCGATTAAGAAACTTGTGACGGAATCCTGGAACATGTGTCATCGCAAACGATTGTTCCTACGTCGAAATCAGTACCAGGGCAACTATCGCAGCGCCGACCCCCGCCCATTGCTGTCCTTTAAGGCGTTCCTTAAGGAGAAACCAGGCGAGCAGTACCGTTGTTGCCGGATAAAGGGAAGCCAGGACGGCAGATACATCGAGACGTCCGGTTTGGGCGGCCAGGGCGAAAAAGGAGTTTCCGGCGGCATCGAGAATGCCGGTTAGTGCGATGCAGGGAACCTGGTTTCCCGGCGGTACGAAACGGGTTTTTTTCGTGAACAATACCATCGCCATCATGCTGATGGAAGCCGTCCTGGCGGCTACCAGGGGCCAGAATATGCCCTGGCTGCTTACATGTCCGATGCAGACAAAGAACAATCCGAAACCCAACCCGGCAACCATCGACAGTCCGAATTCCGTTTTTTTAATCCGGGAGCTGCTTTCCGGGGCGGAGAGAAACCAGACCGCAAAGAGGGCCACGGCAAATCCCGAAATCTGTGTTAGACGGGGAAGGCCTTCCGTGAAGAAAGCGAAACAGACCGGTAGCATGGCGGTCAGTACTGCCGAAAGAGGGGCAACGACTCCCATGCGGCCTAATGCAAGGCCTCTGTAAAAGGCCGTCAGCCCAAGAACACCACAGATGCCTGCGACTCCGCCCCAGATCAAAGCGGGCGTTGCTGGCATCTGTTCCGAAAAGATAAAACCGAGTGCCACCAGCATCAGGGCACCGATTACCTGAGAAAACAGGATAACCGTCAGCACGCTGTTGCGCCGGGACGCCCAGCCTCCGCTGAAATCTCCCGCCCCCCATGTAATGGCAGAGCTGAGACCGTATGTAATGGCGATGGCTTCCGAGGTCATTTTTTGGGTTCTCCCAATGCTTTATTGGGTCCTTTTCAGTGCTGCAAACATCTTTTAAGCGTCTGTTGATATCATAAATAAGCTATTGTATTTTCATTTCATTAAGATTGATCCAAAAATTTTGCAGGGAGGTTAGATTGACCCTGAATTTTGACTGAATCAAGAACCATCATGGTGGAAGTTCCATAGGCCACAAGGTTACCTTTATCATCTTCTACAGATGCCTCACCTAAGCAGATAGTCTTTCCGGCCTTGATGCTTTTTCCTTTGGCAAATAAGTGGCCTTTAGATGCGGGAGCGAGGTAATTTAGCTTTATCTCAACAGTTGTTAAACCTATATCGGCTGCTGTCTGGGGATAGACTGCCCAGAAGGCCGCCGCATCTACCAGAGAAGCACAAACCCCTCCGTGCACCATACCGTAAGGCTGGAGATGTTTTTCCTGAATTTTGACTTCCAGATCGGAACTTCCCTTATTTATAGAACGAATCTTCATGGAAAGCAGGGAAAAATAGGGGGAAGAATTTACAATCTTAGCAACTTCCTTCACATGATCAGGGTTGAGTTTTTTTATGTTGACCACTTTTTCCTCCTTAAATCCTGGAAATAAAAAATTCCTGATTATTAAATCATCCCAGGCAATAATTCAGATACGCTTTGGTACTATTTCTCTCATTTGAGAACAAATACTTATTTTAGAATTTCTCAGCTGCTTTTGTGAGCAATTCCTGAGACTGTGGTCTGAACCAGCAGTCAAGAAAGATTTCATTTTTCACTTTGCAGTTTTTTTCGTATGTCAAACGGATTGCCTCGATACGATTGGCCTTAATCTCAGCAAATACCTTTTGTGGAAGGGAGGCCATTTGAGCAATCTTTTGTAAAGCGCGGTTTTCAACCTTATCGCAAGAAAGGACTTCATCAACCAGCCTAATTTTTTCGGCCTCGACAGGCTCGACAAATTCGCCCTGGTAAACCATTTTAGTTGCTGCCCGGTCACCTATAATTTGTCGGAGCATCAAATCGGACAGATAAGGTACCGGAACGCCTATCTTAATCTCGTTAAGCCCCATTAACTTTCTGCCGGAAGCCAAAAAACGATAATCACAACTTGTGGCAAGAATAGTTCCTCCTGCAATGGCATGACCGGTTATGGCACAGGCGGTGGGCATGGTTAATGTAAAAATGTCCAGTACCACCTGATTAAAGCGATAAAAAAAATCGGTCATCCCGGATCTGTCCAGTTTCAATAATTCCGGCAAGTTAAACCCTATACTAAAAAACTTTTCCCCTCCGGCCAAAACCAGGCCTCTAAACTTTCCTTTAATGCGGTTAACCGCATCAGACAGATTCTCAATCATTGCGGTGCTTATTGCATTGGACACCTTGTTGTCCAACCGTAAGAGTGCCACATCTTTGTGTTCTTCTATCTTTACTTTTTCCATGGCTCCTCCTAAAGAGATGGTCATCTGTTGCCGGGAATTTATTGCTATAGTAGTTCTCATAAAACGGAATATTTTATGTGAATAAAATACATATCCTGTTATCTATAATCGATCAACTCAAAACAGGCAACCTGCAATGGACAACTCCCATCGATTTTTAGCTGAATTCGGATATCACCGTCAAAAGGTATGGAAACTGTTATAGAAAAACCGGCACCAAAGATAGAACCAGAAGACATGCCATGCTGATGTTAAAAACTTTTCGATAAAAATCGGTGGTTAATAATTTCCTGATATTTGATCCAAGAAATGTCCACAAAGATACACAGGGAAAGCAAACGATACAAAAGACAAATGCGATAAGCAAAACTTCAAAAAAAACACCTTTGCCAACAGAAGTAAAGGTGGAAATAGCTCCAACGGCTATCACCCATGCCTTAGGATTAACCCATTGGAATATAACGGCCTGCCAGAAGGTAAAGGGTTTATTCCTGATACCTTTTTTATCAAAACCACTGAATGTTGCAATCTTGAATGCAAGGTAAAGCAAGTAGGCCGCCCCCACATACTTAAGGATATGGTGGACAACGGGAAATGATTTGAATACAGTGCCAAGGCCCAAACCTATTAAAACAATCATGGCAGGAAAACCAAAAACAATGCCAAGGATATGGGGAAGTGTCCTCCTGTACCCAAAATTCACGCCCGAAGCAGTAACCATCACATTATTTGGCCCGGGTGTAATTGTCATGGAGATGGAAAATGATAAAAGTGATAAAATTAATTCAAGATTCACGTCTGCTGGCCTTCTGTTCTTAAATGCATAGATGTTTGCAAATGGATATCGCATATGCTAGATAATTACAAATGCTGTTTAAAAAACCATTACAGTTTAATCCAACTACAGAGCACTCAAATGAGCAACTTAATTAGCCAGCTTATCATCAGATCTTTTGAGATTTCTGATGAACCGGGTGTCATCGATTTATGGCACCGTTGTAACCTGGTGGTTCCGCAGAATGATCCAAAAAAGGATATAAAGATGAAGCTTAAGGTGCAACCTGAACTCTTTTTTGTTGGTGTTATATCAAGTCGTATCGTTTCAACAGTAATGTCAGGTTATGATGGACATCGCGGCTGGCTCTACTATTTGGCTGTGGATCCTGATTTTCAGCAAAATGGAATTGGACGCCGTATGGTCGAAAAAGCAGAAAAGGAACTTCGAAAGCTTGGTTGCCGGAAGATCAACCTGCAGGTTCGAAATTCGAATAAATCTATGATCGCATTTTACGAACACATCGGCTTTGGCAACGATGATGTCCTGGGGATGGGTAAAAAACTTTAAAGCTGAAGTGGTTTCAAAATTGTGAATCAGGTTCAAGGTCAAGGCAGTCTGTTGAATTTAACCGGAGATATATATACAATATTCTGAGGATCAAATTCAGCGGACCAACGCCGAGATTGGGACTGAGGTGCAATTTTGAAACCGCTTCTAAGTTATTTTGAGATCTTCCGACGTATTGAAATGATTTTTACATCTTCAACAGGCTTGCTTCCTGTGCCGACTTTGACAGCTCCTATTTTATCGACCACATCCATGCCCTTTACAACCTTGCCGAATACCGTATGTTTACCGGTAAGCCAGTTGGTATCCACCAGGTTTATAAAAAATTGTGATCCATTGGTATTGGGCCCTGAATTGGCCATGGCCAGCGAACCGCGGACAGGAGGGTGAGGAGATCCCTTGTCTGAGTATGAATAGCCCATATTTTCATAGGCCTCTTTAAGAGTAAGGGACTTAAGCCTGTCGGCAACTTCTTCCTTTCTTTTATCAAGTTCTTCCTGGGAAGTGATTCCCAGGCTCCGGAACAATGGCGAAATAAGTATTCTCTGGTAATCCGTCTTACTGCGGATCATCAGGAAAGGATGCGGGCCTTTTTTAGGATCCATTGCCTTTAATTTGCCAAGACCCAGAGCGACAGCATTGATCTCGTCGGTAAAAGAAAAGCCGGGGCCGCCTCTTCCGTTGCCCTGGGGACATCCGCCCTGAAGCATGAAATTCTTTATTACCCTGTGAAATATCAGTCCGTCATAAAACGGTTTTTTGACTTTTTTGCCGGTCTTTTCATCTGTGAATTCCTTTGTGCCTTCAGCCAGCCCAATAAAATTTGCTACCGTTTTGGGGGCATCATTGTAAAACATCTCTACTTCAATATTGCCCATATTTGTTTGAATGATACAAATAGGATTTTCCTTTGTCTCCCGGCACCATCCGGTTGCCGCTAAAACGAATAAAATTATTCCTGCTCCGATTGCCCCTTTTTTCATTTGTATAAGTCCTCCTGTGTTTTTTGGTATGATAAAATTCCCCATTTCCATTGGGAAAACAGGAGAAATTTTTTCAAATTACAGATTTTCAGCCACCGTTATCGTTCTATCGCCCAGTATGTTCACATAACTTCCCATCTCATTATCGTACCAGCCGTATATAACGGTCTGCGTAATCGGAATCCTGAGAATGGTGTTATTTAAAGCAGATATGACTTCTTTTTCTATTCCCGGAACTGTTTTAAGATCTATGCTTACTTCCGCGGTTCGGGTGTGGGTTTCGTGTCCTTCAATGATTGTTGCAGCTCTTGGCATTCCGATAATATCACCTGAAACATTTTGCTTTTGGGAAAAATGCAGATAGTCATATGGATCATCTTCAGCTGCCTGTCTGTATATGTCGTTTATCAATTCCCTGGTTATTGATTCACCGCTTATCTCCTCCTGGAGATCTAAAACCAGTATAATGATTGAACCTGTCACAGTGGGAATTCTGACCGATTCTGCAATGAATCCGATTTCATTCATCTCCGGAATAACAAGCCTTAAGGCATTAGCCGCGCCGGTTGTAGTTAAAATGATATTATTCATTATGCTTCTGTTTTTTCTTAAATCGGTTTTTCCCTGCTTTGGCAGCCGGTCCAATACCTCCTGGGATCCTGTCGCTGCATGAACAGTCGCCATGGAAGCACTTAAAATCTTTTTAGCACCAAAATAGTTAAGAAGCGGCTTGATCATATGTGCCAGGCATGTTGTGCTGCAGGATGCATTGGAAATAATTTTATGCTTCCTGGGATCGTAGTCGCTGGCATTGATTCCCATAACGGTCGTTACAGCATCATCCGGCATGGGTTCCCTCTTATCTTTGATTTTAAAGGGTGCGGACGCGATGACCTTTTCTGCACCTGCTTCAAGGTGTCCCCTTGCAGACCCTCCGGGATAGTCAGCAGGCAAGGTCGGGTCGATAAACTGGCCGGTTGTATCTACAACCAGTTTCACATCTCTGTCTTGCCAACCGATTTTGGCCGGGTTTCGATGAGATCTTAAAAAAGTAATGCAAACACCATCTATTATCATGGACCCTTTTTTTTCATTCAGATCACTGATCACCGGTTTGGCCTTATGCCCGTATAAATACTGGCGGAGAAGGCCGTATGTGGAATCCCTTTCCACGTAATGCGCGATATCCTCTAAAGAGGTTCCCACCTCCCGGCCAATATTGACCACAATTTCCTTGAAGAATTTTCGCCCGATATGGTGCCAGAGAGTCAGCTTGCCGATTCTTCCAAATCCGTTTATCCCAAGCTTTAAACCCTTATCATTTGCCGATGCCATTTCCATGTTTTTTCCCTGTTGATAGTTTACCATGGATTTTCATAGAAAATTCATTGAACTTGTTATTTATTTTTTGCTATAATTCCTTAATCACCGAACGGTCAAAGGTCTTGAGGAGAATTTGCCTGCAGCGGATTTAAAACCTAAAGCAAAGCGCTCCTTAAATGCAGTGCTCTTCAAGGGAAGCGGTCAGTCTCTTAAGGCTAAGCTTCTTTTACCTTTATTACCCCTTGATATACGGATCCCTCCCGACCGTCAATGCTTAAATAGTCCCCTGATTCAATCATCACCTGATTGAAAATACATTTTTTATCCTTTTCATTGCAGAATAGATCTCCACAGCCGACCACACAGGTTTTTCCCAGCCTGTGAGCCACAACAGAAGCATGGGAGGTTACGCCTCCACGTGCCGTCAGGAGCCCATCAGCCGCAAAAACTTCCCGGATATCATCAGGGACGGTGTCACTCCTTGCCAGAATTAAAAAAGCTTTTGGGTCTAAAGCTCTCCATTTATCTATATCCTCAAGGCTGAAAACCACACGGCCACTCATTGCTCCACCGCTGATACCGATACCATGCCCTAAATACTTTTCTTCACTGATTTGGGCAGGATCAAAGGCAATCACCTTTTTCCTTTCCCTGATGGCCATATCCCGAGTCTGAAGCAGATAGAGATCACCAATAGCCGGACTCTCAAAAGTAAACTCCAACTCCTGGGGACCCCAGGCCTCATCGTAAATCAAACTATTCGCCCATGCTTTTAACGCCATGTAAATATCCGGAAAGTGCGACTCTAAGGTGATATCCGTATCCCGCATTTCAATATCCTGCTGGTTTATTGAAATCGGCAGAGTATTCACCAGCCCCGAAACCACGTCTTCTCCCTGATTACCAAGGGTAAAATCGCCCCATAGCATTAATGCATCTTTGGACCACCTGGGATTATGTGTAAAAAACACACCGCTCCCGGATGTACTGGAAATATTGCCAAAAACCATCGATTGTACAGTAACAGCTGTCCCCCAGTCGTCTGATATTCCCATGATTTTGCGATAGGTTTTTGCTCTGGAAGATTCCCAGGAATCAAACACGCTCTTTATTGTCATACTAAGCTGATCAAACGGATCCTCAATTATTTCAATGCCTGAGTCTTTAATCATCGTTTGATAAGTGAGCGCCACTTTTTGCATCTGTTTTCCGCTAAATTGTCTTTTATATGAAATTCCTGCTCTGCGTTTTAATTCGCTGATGATTGCATCAAAATCGTCCCTTTCCAGGCCAAAGGCCATGCCGTAGCATTGTAGAAAACGACGATAATTATCCCAGGCAAACCATGCATTTTTGCTTTGAGCGGCAAGACTGGCTGTTATTTCCTCATTTATTCCTACATCAAGAAAAGTATCCATCATGCCGGGCTGGGAAATAGATGAACCGCTTCGAACAGAAAAAAGAAGTGGATTTTTGGGATCCCCAAATTTTTTACCGGTAGCCTTTTCAATGGCAGAGATGTTGTGTGCAACCTGTTCTTTGAAATTCTGCTCAGCGGCCGGATAGCCGTAGATGACATCTTTGCATCGGAAAACTTCGGTGGTTATAATAAAGCCGGAAGGGACCGGGAAACCGAAATTATGCAGTTTAACCAGATTAAACCCTTTATTGCCCAAATGGATTGTTCCGTTAACCCTGTAGCCAACTTGGTGAATCAGCGTCATTGCATTTTCGGGGTCGTAGATAAGGAGTTTATGAAGATTATCTTTAGGAAGCATGTCAGCCTGTTGAAAAAGGGTATTTAGGATGCGGCTGATAAAAATATCGAGTTGCTGAAGGCTCAGTGAAAGGGCAATCTGGTCGCGAAAAAAGATTTCCGAAATCCTGTGCTCCAGCTTTTCGGTATCAAGCTCAGTTCTCTGGGGAAGATATTTTGCCTGAATCTGACTGGCAGGTAAATGAGAAAGAATTCTACTTAAGTTTTCTTCGTGAATATTGTTGAAATAATCATTGATTATATTTTTTACCGCCAGAGCAAACCCCTTAAAAATATCCAGATACTGTGTGTAGGTAAAGCCTCTAATCTCAAGAGAATGGGCAAGAAGATCCAGTTGCAGTCCCATTTCCACCGATGAAATTCCGTCAAGTTTTAACGCCTCGTTAAACAGCCTTAATTGTGCATATATCTGGTAAAAGGTCGCCTTGGTTATCAGGCTAAGATCTATGTTTTCAACAAGCTGCTCAAAAAGAACATTGACTAGAGATTCAATTCGAAAAGTCAGCCCCAGGGCATCGAATTTCATTTCATGGTAACTTCCATACATGGAAGGAATATCCACGGTGATATGTCTTTTTTTATAAATATCTTCCCTTATTTCATAGGCTTGGGGAGATAATATCAACTCTTTGAGCCGGCCGAGATAATCGAGGAGCATGCCCAGCTTTTTTTTCACATCAGGGATAGCAAGGGCCTTTTTTAACCGGTTTAAATCGGAAAAAGCCTCCGTGGAAAGCTGCGTAATGTAATTATTCAGTTCGATATGCTCAATATTATATTTCTGGTTTAATAACTGGTATAAGGTTGTAAAAAGTTCTACTCTTTCAAAATCCTGTCTTTCTGCGCCCGAAATATTTTTAAAAACTTTCTTAAGTTTATTTTCTTTTATGGTTAAAAGATCATCCGGTAAAACAAATCCTTTTTTATAAAAATGCGATACAATAGCATGGACCCCATCTAGATAAAGTCCCTCTGTCTCTATTTGGCTGTAAATATTTGGCGGAACAAATGGCTTGAGGCTTTCCTTTTTTCTTGTTCCCCAGAAATGAAGAATCGCTTCCATAAAACTCAATATCTGGCTGCTGCTTTCCACATGGCTTTGTTTCCGCAGAAAATGGATGAGAATGTCCTTTCGATGAGATATCTCATCAATCTTGGTTGAAATATCTCTTAGTTTTCCCTCAGCACCGATATCGTTGAAATAGACCGGAAAGATCCTGGCAAGCTGCTTAGCCAGATTAAATACCGGCCCGATTTTACTGTTTAAAAACCGGGTGATATCACGGGGAAACAGGTCGATATCTTTGATAAAAACACCGCCAAGGGAAAGGTGGATAATCATGTCTGAAAGGAGCCTGGTGGACCATTTTGGGTTCAGTTCAATGAGCTTAAGCCATGTGCGAACATTCAAAATATGGGCACTGTTCACTTTCAGCTGCCAGTCTTCTCCTACTCCGCTGATCATAGGTGTTTGAAATCCAAGGTCGATTACCGAATCGATAAAAAAGTTAACCAGATCGCTTTCATCGGTTTTATAAACACCCTTTCCCATATTGAGAATACAGTTCAGAGCCGTAGCAGGGTATACGTTGCTGATGTCTTGCAAAATAGAAAAAGTTTTTTCAATCAGTTTCCGTATATACATGTGACTTTCATGATCGATGAGCCAACTCAAAGTTCTGTTGATGCTTCTTAAAACCTCCTTGTGAATCATCGACAACCCGGAAATGTTCATGATGTGAAATAGAAATATCACTTCCCACTGGTTACCCTTACCGCTTTTCTTTCCTGCATCAAGAAGCTTTGAAGGAATTTTCCTGTATATTTCAACGATCTCGCTGTAGCCCGGAAATTTAACCAGCTCTTTGAGCACCCCTTCGGATCCCATATCCTTAGCTTCTTTTATCCTGTCCAGCTGTTTATTTACGCCGGCAATTCTTTCAAGGGATATATCCTTAAATATATCATCCAGTTGATCGATGCGGTCGGCGCCTTCGGCCTTTTTTTCAAACCAGGCCTTGGGATCTCCCTTTTTTTGCCAGTAAGAATATGTATATTGGTAATATTTCAGTAAAAGTAAATTAATTGCCCGGTAGCCGGTTTCAAGCTTTGGAGTATGATTGTAAATCACTTTTGCCAGGTTGTTTATCTGATAAAAGCTTTTAACAAATAAAAAGAAATCCTTTGGGGGGTAATCGGTGATTTGGTTAAAACAGTCATTAACGACCGGCATAAATCTTTCAATGTCAGAACCGGCATCTTTAATTATTTTTTGTAAGAAAAGGAGAAGGTTGTCCACGGCATCTGCTCTGATACTTTTATCCGCTGTGGATTGAATCGCATCGTTAAAAATATTAATGTAAATACCTGCTGCAACTGCCCCTTGTGGATGTTTTTTTAAAAGATGATAATATTCGAGACAATATACCCTTGCTTCCTTTACAATAAAGCCCCAGTTCTTATATGGATGGGAAAGTTCTTTTAAGAATGTATTCAAACCTTCCATCAGGCCGTAATATCCGGACATGACCTCATGAAGCATCGAATATTTGGGATCTATTTCGACATCAACATGATAATCTGCTATATTTACTTCAAGGGCTTTGGACTTTATCATGTATCTAAAACCTCATTTAGACAGTTGCTTAAATTTACAAATTCAGCAACGGACAGAGTTTCGGCACGCCGATGGAAATCAACACCAGAACACTTCAATGCATCAAGGGCTGTTTCTGCATTAATATGAAGCATACTGTTTGAAAGTGCGTTTTTAAGGGTTTTTCGCCTTTTTCCAAAAGCCGCTTTTATCACTTCAAAAAAAAACAGCTCGTCGCCGGCCGGTAAATCCAATTTATCTTTAAACTTTATCTTTAGAACTTGGGAATCGACCTTTGGTTTAGGGAAAAACAAATCGGCCTTGACTGTTGCGATGGATTCGATTTCGCCACAATATTGAAGCATGACTGATAGTCGGCTGTAATCCTTGCAGCCTGGAGAAGCGGTAATCCGCTGTGCCAGTTCTTTCTGAAACATAAGAATTGCCCTGGAAATATGCCTTCGGGATTCGATCAGCTTTACAAGAATTTGTGAAGAAATATTATAAGGAAGATTGCCGATTACAATGATTTTACTCTTTGCCTCATCAGCAAGGGCATTTATATCGACATCCAATATGTTGTTGTCCATTAAAACAACATTTGAAAGATCATTTGCAAGCAACTGTGTTTTTAACAGATCAATTATTTGCCTGTCTTTTTCAACCGCAAAGATTTTTTTTGAAATATGTGATGCGGGAAGGGTGAGTGCGCCGAGACCTGCGCCAATTTCCAGAACAACATCCTCCGGTGTAATATTACCTCTGTTTATTATCATCCGGGCGGTTGACGGGTCACATAAAAAGTTTTGACCCAGATTCTTTTTAGCACGGATATTATATGCATTAAGGAGTACTCTTGGCGACGTCATTTCCGGGATCCAGGGTGTTGGTTGCATTAGATGTGACGGTTTCGTAAAAAGGTTTCACAAATGGTTAAGTAGAAAGTTATATATACAAAGCGCAGTGGTTTTTCAGAGACGAGGCAATACATGTAGTATGCCGAGTTTCTGAAAAACCGCTGCAATGAAGTAGATGAGACTTTTTACGACACCATCAGGTTTACGGTTTCAATGTACCACGAAAATGATGTTTTTTCAATTATTTTGGAAATAGCTTAAGCTGGGAATTGACTTGCGTCTTTTTTCTGAATGAAGAACGATCTTGTTTTGGCTTTTTCTTTTTTTCTTCTAATGTTTCAATATTATAGTCCTTTAACTCTAGATCCCTGTCTTTACAAAAAATTTCTGGGGTTTATCGGAATATGTAACCAAAAGAGTGTTTTTATCCGTTTGATTAATATCTACCAAATCATTAATAACAAGCTGTTTTTCCTGGGCCGTCATAACAGGGAATTGATAATATTTATTCGTATGTTTCATCGGCCCCTTTGTTTTAATCCTCTTTTTTGCAAAATCAACGTGTCTTTTAATCCTGCTATGAATGTATTCGTTGGAAAAATGAACGATGTTATCTTTTATGGCAGTAATTTCATCACGCAAAGATAAATCAATTTCAAAACCCACGCTGTTTCTGCCGCTTGCCATGGAAGCAGCCACCGTGGTTCCGGTTCCTAAAAAAGGATCCAAAACCGTATCGTTTTTAACGGAGTACATATTTATCAGCCTGTAAGCAATTTCAAATGGAAAAGCGGCACTTTTAAGTCTGCTTTCCCGAGTACCCAACACCTGTGATGCTCCTTTGATATCGAACCATACGTCTGAAAACCAGGCGTTTCTTTCTTCCCAGAAAAGAGCGCTTTCATATCTGTTTTGTTTTTCCTCTTTTTTTATAAAATTCCTTTTTGACCCTTTGCGAAATATCAAAATAAATTCATGCTCCAAAGTAACATAGGCTCCGGCCGGCAGCATGCCTGAACCCATGAATTTGTTTGGAGCATTGGTTTGCTTTCTCCATAAAATATCCGGCAGGACACTATAGCCCAAATCCTGAAAACAATGTAAAATTCTCGAATGATTCGGATATAGGCAAAAGTCTCCACCGATGTTTCTGACTGCGTCACCGATATTAATGCAGGCAAACCCTCCATTTTTTAAAACGCGGTACACTCCTTCCCATACCCGATCCAGTTCTTGGTGCATCAGTTCAAAGGCCTTCATTCCTTGAGATTTTTTTAAAGCATCCTCTATGAATGGGTTTTGCTGGCAAAATAGTTCATCCCACATTTTTATCATTGGATACGGCGGAGAGGTAACGACCAGGTCTACACTTTCCGATTCGATGGCAACCATCTTATTTGAATTGCCGAATATGATCCTGCTGACGGTTTCCATTGTTCTTTTTATTGACAACCCTTTTTTATCATTTAATAATGGGTTTTAAGCGACTTTGACCCATTTCTATAACCCGTGTAACAGCAAGTCTCGTAAACTGACAATAACATACAAAAAAAGCAACCCTTAACCTTTCAACATTTACATATTTAAACTGTATCATATGAAACGTCTTTCTGAGTTTTTATGGTATTCAATTCTCAATTATGTTTGGCAACAATTACCTTAAAAGGAATAATATTTTGATATTACTTATTATTAGTTTGATTGAATAATTTTGCATGATTTTTGCATAAACATGTTAGGATGCTGTTTGACTGAGCAGGCATGATTTAATTAATAAAGATGAATGAAGGATTAAATAATGGATGATCGAAGAGCCGGTAAAGATCGACGTTCCGGTAAAGATAAAAGGAAAGGGGGGTCATCTTCATATAATGGCCCCGAAAAAAGAAGCTTAAGATTCAGAAGAAGCGAAACCGATAGACGAAAGAAAAAAGAGTAAAGGGCATGTATCGGTTGCGATGAGCTCTATTTAAAGAAATACGCTATCCGTCAGCCCCCGAGGCATTATGTGATATAGTTCGCCTTCATATTCAAGCCGCTTTAATCAGCAATGATATTTCCAGATTGGTTTTACAAAATGATTGGAGTTTAATTATCCATTATTTCATTTTCTAACGCTATAATGAAAATTTTGCCATATATTTGTTTAAAGCTTTTTCTGCGCTGATTTCAAGAGTAGGACAATCTTCAGTACCTTTGACACCTTCGGCTACCATCGTAGCAAAAACCATGCAGGTTGGTGCACCGCATTCTTTGCAATTTGTTTTAGGGAGCAGCTTTAATATCTCGATCAATTTCGGTCTTGGTTGCCCTTCATAAACCGGTTCAATTTCTGCCCGGTTCTTCCAGGCTTCGTTTATTTCATTTTTCAGCCATTTAACAATTTTCCTGGCTTCTATCTCATCTTTAAGGGCATTGATGGCAATCTTGCGGCCATGAACCGTTATCAACTTGCCTTGCGTCTTAAAAGTCACTGCTGGAGGTTCGACAACGTATTCAAATCCGCCCAAATTCGCATTCAAATAGGGCAAAACCGCACTTACATCCTGCTCCAGATGTGCAAAACATTGAACGGTCATTGCACCAGGCATGCATTTGTTGTTGAATATCTCAAGCCGGTAATCGTGAAGCAACATAAAGTGTACCCTAAAATTTCCTTAACTTATGATAAATGTTTATTTCATAATTTACCATATATATCTTTAGTTCTTGCTGCACTTGGTAAAACGTGATCTTACAAAATCGGTCAAATTCACCACGGATAAAAGCAGAAAAGGCTTTATTCCATTTGCATGCAGGTGGCCACCCACAACATTTTTTCCGTGTTTTACTTTCTTAACACCTTAATTACAAGTAAAAATGGACTAATAAATTATTTTCCTTGGCAATTGCTGCATTTATAAAATAAAAATATTTAAAAGAGTGAACATTTAGAGTCTAGTTTAGGAATCGAAATTTCTGTTAAAAAGCTATAACCTTCTGAGAGCTCATATTTCGCTCGATCTCTTTTTCCATACTTGCATAGCCAAAAAATAAACAAATTGGCCTGCCTTGAGATACCGGCATATTTCCCAGCTTTCCGATGCGGATTCCGCCCCTCATTTTTAAGAAAAAAAGTGAAAGCGTTTAAAGAATACTGAAAGGGGAAGTAAAGGAGTTGTTTTCAGAGCCAGTGTCCTGGAAGCATTGGAACGAATTGTGCTGATCGGATCAAAACTTTTCATAAGATTTGATGTGGTTAGACAAATTAAACTCTTACTAATTCCATTAACGGTTCAAACATATATAGTGCAGCCCTACGCCCTGAAGGCTCCTCAATTTTAGTTAGAAAATTCCGATCGGTTAGAACTCTCGTAAATCTAGCGGCGCTAGAAGCCTTAATCCCGCTTGAACTTGCAAATTTATTATTTCTAAATATTGGGTTTGTAAATACAAAATCTAAGGCATTAACGCTCCATTTAGATGCTAATGCCGCTTGAAACTCATTTTTCATTTTTTCATATAAGTCATGTATTTTTTCAGTAATATTCAGATTTCGTATTGCTTGCTGCTCAACAGCTTTTAGAAAAAAAACAATCCAATTAACCCAATCGCCATTTTTCGAAACATTTCTCATTGTATTGATATAGGTATCCTTCTGTTCTTCGAGATAACTGCTTATATAAAAATGGGGGGCTGAAATAACACCCGAGGCCCACATCAGTATTGTAATGAGCATTCTACCGATTCTCCCATTACCATCTTTAAAAGGGTGTAAAGCTTCAAATTCTATATGTGATAACGCAATTTTGACTAATGCTTGATGTGTAGATTTTTCAATATATCTGAATAAGTTTTCTATACCATCAAGTAATTTTTCTGGGCTTATCGGAACGAATAAAATATTCTTTTTTGTTTTATCGGCGATATAATTTTGTTCATTTTTATATTTTCCTGGAGATTTTGAAGCTCCCCTTCCGAATGACAACAGTTTTTGATGTAATGCCTTTATTAACCATTGCGATATTGGTTGACCATCTTCAATTGCTTGCTGTGCCGTCCTAAGTGCTCTTTGATATAAAATAGTTTCTATTATTTCTGATCTAACATTTGCCTTCTTATTATCCTCTTTCCCATAATCTGCTTCATAGCGGAGTATTTCATCCATGGTACTAACTGTTCCTTCCATTCGAGAGGAAATTACAGCTTCTTGGTTGCGAAGGGGTGACAAAAATATTTCGCTATTATGCATATTTTTAAGCATTTGATCAAATCGAGCAACAGAGTCAGTTGCTCCTACTAGAGGCTCAATTATTTTTTCATAATTTAAATTTGTTGGAGGGAACTGATCGTAGTGGTATCTAATTGCATGATCAAAGTTTAATTCCGATAAAGATGCGGACATTTCAATTCTCCTTGATGATTATTGATTCAAAAATATTAACACCTAACATGTTTGATGTCAATATTTTTATAATTATTAACGACAAACAGTTTTGTTGCTCATTGATTGATATCAAAAAGGCTTGTTGCTCATTTTAATGCTGTTATTAACGACTACGTTGTAGTCTATAAAGAACCACATGACTATCACAAGGACTTAAAAATTATTTTGCAGAGCAGGAGTCGAATAACCCAAAATTCCGCCAAGAAGTGCTTCGAGGTTGGAAATACGGTTGGAATTTGAAATTATAAGGTATTTAAAAAGGGCTTACGATTTCTCGCA
>CAJHXW010000026.1_pt1 | contig 16523 bp, 16 predicted proteins | sample 9198581 | NCBI WGS metagenome assembly CAJHXW01 (sample SAMEA7708328, study PRJEB35096) | sediment metagenome | biome: marine neritic benthic zone biome [ENVO:01000025]; feature: sediment [ENVO:00002007]; material: shallow marine sediment [ENVO:03000034] sea grass bed [ENVO_01000059] ...
ATTCAGGAGCACGGATTTTATGGATTCTGCATTAATACCAAAGGGAGTCAAACGCTGTCCCCCATGGCAATTTATTTTAGGGATTATCATTGTTGGTGGAGTATTGTTGTGGGGTGTTTTTGCCATGCTGCTTGTCTGGATGAAAGGCCTGAACCAGACCAATATGAATAATGCTTACGGCTTTGCATTATGGATTTGGGCTGATCTTGCAGTTATTGCGCTTGGTGGGGGAGCCTTTTTTACCGGATTCTTGAGGTATATTGTCGGAAAGGATGAGCTGAAAAATATTATCAACTATGCCGTGCTGATCGGGTTTATCTGTTACAGTTCGGCACTTTTAATCCTTGCCATCGATATCGGGCAACCTTTGAGGGGATGGTTTATTTTCTGGCATGCCAATGTCCACTCAATGTTAACTGAAGTGGCATTTTGTCTTACATGTTATTTTGGAGTCCTTTGTATTGAGTATATTCCCCTTGTTCTGGAAAACCGCCAGATCGACAAGGTGCCTTTCTTTCACAATCTGACCCACAATATGCATGAAATTATGGCTGTATTTGCAGCAACGGGAGCTTTTCTTTCCTTTTTCCACCAGGGATCTTTAGGCGGAGTTGCAGGTGTGCTTTTCGGACGTCCCTTTGGATTCAGAGAACATATTTTTATCTGGCCCTGGACGTTCTTTCTGTTTACCTGGTCTGCAGCGGCATGTGGGCCATGCTTTACAATACTGATTACCAAGATTACCGAAACTATTTCACGAAAAAAGCTTGTAAAGGATAATGTCATCGGGCTTCTGGCTAAGATTTCAGGTTGGATGCTCCTGACCTACAGTGCAGCAAAAATAGCAGATACCTGGTACTGGGCAACAGTTACTGCGCCCTCTAGGGGTTTTACCTTAATGGATTTTTACTCCAACAATCCGTTATACGGAATCTGGATACTGATTCTTGAAATCGGTATTTGCGGAGTGCTGCCTGCTCTTATCCTTATTACGGATAAGGGACGCAAGACTTCTTTTTTACTATGGGCTGCAATTATTCTGGCAGTAATCGGCGTAAGCTTAAACCGCTGGGTAATGGTGCTGCAGGTGCTTGCTGTGCCGGTCATGCCGTTTATCAGCTGGAATTTGTATTTTCCAAGCTGGCAGGAAGTGGCTACAACCATCCTGCCTGTGGCCTACGGCATTATTTTAATAATGATATCTTATCGTTATCTGCCGATATTTCCTCAGGAAGCTGAGCTTAACCCCATTGAACCGCCGCCAGCTGCTCAGGTGGAAGAACAGGGGGCCAAAGAGTCTGAAGATAAAGAAGAGGCGTCAAGCGCTCCTGAACCGGAACCGGAGCCTGCCCAGGCGTAAGTAATCATTTAGGAGGATGAAATGTTACCGTTTATTAGTTTTGAATGGGTTTGGGATGCCAGCCACCTTGTGTTTCACGGTGGACTGTGGTATGCGCTGAACATCATCGGAATTGGCATGACATATTGTATTATTAAGGCTGTCTGGGATACCTATAAAGGAAAAGGTAGCCATCACCACTAGAATTTAGAAATTGAATAGATATAAAGCGCTTCCTTAAAAAAGGTCTGGGGAGGCGCTTTTTTATTTGAATGTAAGCAAGGACGGGTTTTGGTGAGGTCAAATGGATAAAATCATTATAGAAGGTGGCCACTCCCTTAAAGGAGAAATCAGCATCAGCGGTGCCAAGAATGCGGCACTTCCCATACTTGTGTCTTCAATGCTGGCAGACGGTTGGAGCACCTATACCAATATACCTGATTTAAAAGATATTGAAAGCACATTGCTGCTGCTATCAAGTTTAGGTGCGAAGGTAGAAAGAAAACAGGATACTGTCCGAATAGATGCAAGTGGTCTTAATAATCCGGAAGCCTCTTACGATCTGGTAAGAAAAATGCGAGCCTCCATCCTGGTGCTTGGTCCGCTGCTGGCTCGACTTAAGGAGGCCAAAGTATCATTACCCGGGGGATGTGCCATCGGTGCCAGGCCCATTAATTTGCATCTGAAAGGGTTGACCAGGCTGGGTGCCGAAGTCGAAGTGGAGCATGGATACATTAGGGCTTCTGTCGATTGTCTGAAAGGGAACTCAATTTATTTTGATATATCAACGGTAACCGGAACGGAGAACCTCATGATGGCCGCTGTTTTAGCAGATGGGGTGACAACCCTTGGCAATGCGGCCTGTGAACCAGAGATTATCGCACTTGCCAGTGTATTAAACAAAATGGGGGCGGATATCAAAGGCGCAGGTACCTCGGAAATAATCATAAAGGGGGTTTCTTCACTTGATCCTGTATCGGTTTCCATTATTCCGGATCGAATAGAAGCCGGAACATTCATGGTGGCATCCGCATTGACCGGTGGTGATGTCACCCTTACCGGTTGCAGATCTGATCATCTTGAATCCGTGATTCATAAATTAAGACTAACGGGAACAAATGTGGATATTGACGGCAATAGCATGAGAGTTAAAGGGCCTGATAGAATCCAAAGTATAGATTTGAAAACGCTTCCATATCCGGGTTTTCCTACAGATATGCAGGCTCAGTTTATGGTACTTATGTCAGTTGCAAGCGGTACTAGCATTATCTCTGAAACGATTTTTGAAAATCGATTTATTCATGTAGGTGAACTCAGGCGCATGGGGGCACAAATAAAGGTATCAGGAAATAGCGCAGTGGTGCAGGGAGTTAAGAAATTATCGGGTGCACCGGTTATGGCTTCAGATTTAAGAGCCAGCGCTTCATTGATCCTGGCAGGTCTGGTGGCCAGAGGCAAAACCGAAGTGAACCGGGTGTATCATCTGGATCGCGGATACCAATCCATTGAAACCAAATTTGCTCAACTTGGTGCCGCAGTTAAGCGAGTTAAGGGATGATTGCCAAGGTATATTCCCGTCCGATTATACCACTTTTAATATCTATGATATCCGGCATCGTTCTGGGAGACATCGTGCCGGGATACAGAATATGGGCATATCTGCTTGTTTCCACAACAGGTGGATGGATATTATGCAGTATTATTTTAAAGTTATCTCCTAAAAAAGACCTTTTTGCTCCAATCATTCTTTTTTTTGCTCTCGGATACCTTTTAATACAACCTTGGACTTCGCCCCATTTCCCTTCCAGTCATATCATTCATTTCACAGATTCAAATAAATGGAAAATTGTCGGCACAATAGATCAGAGTGTTGAAAATATTAAATACAAACAAAAATTCATTTTAAGTGCCGAAACACTTGAGGGAGAAAATCGAAAGTTTTTCGTTACAGGAAAAATACGCGTGACTGTTAGCGGAGACAAACCGGTTCTTTCTTTTGGAAACAGGGTTTCTTTTACCGCAAAGATCAAATCCATCAAGAATTTTAAAAATCCCGGTGGGTTTGATTATAAAAGATACATGGCATTTAAAAGTGTATTTGGGAGTTCCTATGTACAGGGAAAAAAAGTCACTGTTATAAAAAATTGCACGGATAGAAAGTTTAGGAGGGCAACAAACAACTTCCGCCGACGGATTTCGGCATTTATTGGCAAAACAGGGGGTGGCAGTCACCAGGGAGTATTAAAGGCGTTGATAGTCGGACAGAGGCAGCAGATTCCTCAGACTCTGCGTGATGCCTTTAATCGAGCTGGAGTTGGTCACCTGCTTGCTATTTCCGGACTTCATATCGGAATCGTGGCCAGTGTCGCATTTATATTTTTTTCCTGGATTCTTTCCCGGTTTAAAGTCTTTTTATTTAATGCATGGGTTAAAAAAGGAGCAGCGGTTTTATCTTTTTTCCCTGTACTTACTTATGGTCTTCTTTCCGGGATGGCACCTTCCACATCCAGGGCAGTCATAATGGTTAGTATCTTTTTGATGACGTTTTTGTTTGAACGGGAGCATGATCTGATGAATACCCTGGCATTGGCAGCCATGTTGATACTGGTTGTCCATCCACCATCTATTTTCTCCATTTCCTTTCAGCTTTCTTTTACCGCTGTAGTTTCAATAATTTATGGTTTGTCAAAAGCTCACCAATCCATCGTGTTCCTTTCAAACGGGCAAAAGAAAAACCGCATTCGAGGAATAGTTGATCGACTGTTTTCATTTTTCCTGGTTTCTTTCTTTGCCATTATTGGTACTCTTCCTCTGGTTTTGCTTTATTTTAACCAGATTTCTTTAATCGGTATTTTTACCAATTTTCTCATTATTCCACTCATTGGCTTTATCGTGGTTCCCATAGGTTTATTTTCTGTCTTTTTATACCCAGTCAGCGGTGAAGTGGCGTCATGGTTCCTTTTTATCAGCGGCGAGGTCTTAACCAAAGCCATCAATGTGGTGAATTTCTTTTCCGATTTGCCCTTTTCGGCGGTGAAGACTGTTACACCATCGTATTTTGAAATATGTTGCTATTATATTATAATGTGGGCGCTGTTAAACTTGAAAAAAGAGAAATCTGAAACGACAGGATCTAAAATAGATAATTTTGCTGGAAAATCAGCCAGGGTTCTTTTAGTGATTTGTGTATTTGCACTGGTGGGGGATATTTTCTACTGGTTGAATGTAAGGTTTTTTACCAAGGATTTAAAGGTGACTGTGATAGATGTGGGGCAGGGAAGTTCAACTCTCCTGGAATTGCCGGGAGGATACTGCATTCTTGCCGATGGAGGCGGATTTTATGATAATTCGGTTTTTGATTTGGGAGAGAGGGTAATTGCACCTTTGTTATGGAGAAAAAAGATCAAAACAGTTGAGACACTCATTTTATCCCATCCAAACAGCGATCATTTAAACGGGCTGATCTATATCGCCCGGCACTTTAATGTTAAAAATGTGTGGGCGAATGGGGAGAAAAGAAACACCGTCGGGTATAAAAAATTTATGCAGACGATTAAAGAAGAGAAAATTGATATGCCCAAATTTAAAGATATGCTTCGAACCAGGAAAATAAATGGCGTAATGTTTAATATCCTATATCCAAAAAGGGATTTTATAGATAGAAGGAAAAAAGAAAAGTGGCGCAATACAAATAATAATTCTATGGTAATAAAAGCTGATTTTGGAAAATTTTCTTTCCTCATACCCGGGGATATAACCAAGAAATCCGAAAGAGAGCTTGTTTCAATGGCCGGAGGAAAGTTGACCAGTACTGTTCTGGTTGCACCACATCATGGTAGCGTTTCTTCAAGTACTGGTCTGTTCCTTGATAAAGTTGATCCTGAGTATATTATCATATCATCCGGCTGGAAAAACAGGTTTCATTTTCCCCATCCATCTGTTTTAAAAAGATATGCCAGCCTGGGGTGCAAAATATTTCGCACAGATATGAATGGTGCAATTACCATGGCAACCGACGGAGAGTCTCTTAATATCAGACCATATATATTCGAAAATAATTGAAGGTTTGGCTGACGTAATATTTAAAATAAATACAGCGATTGCAAATAATGAATGCTCTATCTCTTTAAATAATGTTTGCAAAATGCAAGGATATTTTTCTGCAAGCTCTATGTAGAAAAATGATTGTATCTGAGTTTATCCATCTTGACTTCCTTTTATTAACAGTTTAAATTCCACGTAAAATCATCGGTAAAAAATAGGATCTAAAAATGAAAAGGGTGGCATTGATATATACCCTTTTTCCAAAAGGCTAAATTAATAAGATTGTCTTTATACTGTTTCCCACAAATATATTCCGTTTTAAACGATGAAAAACTCATATATAAGAGATCGTAAAGAAAGAACAGACCGAGCATATTATAATTGATTTAAGAATCAGAAATAATACTAACAAATTAGCAATATGGCACACAAGTTCTTTCTTAACGATCTCTAATACACTCAGACAGTTTCCTCATTTAAAACGGAACATATTTATGAGAATTACTAAAGAAAATATTAAAAACCAGAAATCGGAGAAAATTAATGGAATGCAATAAAGAACAGAATCTTATGTCATGTAATTGCAGCTATGAACCATGTTCACGCAAGGGAATCTGCTGCGAATGCATCAGTTATCACCTGAAAATGAGGGACCTTCCGGCCTGCTGTTTTCCCGACGATGCGGAGCAGTCTTATGACCGGTCCTTCGAGCACTTTGCGCGTCTGGTTAATGAAAAAAGGGTATAAAAGAAATTGAAAATTAAAATTATCACCACCGGGGGGACGATAGACAAGATTTACTTTGATGATAAAAGTGAATTTCAAGTAGGAGATCCTCAGATCGTTGAAGTGCTTAAAGAGGCTAACATTACACTCGATTACGATGTCATTCCTCTCATGCGAAAAGACAGTCTGGATATGACAGACTGGGATCGTGAACTGATTCAAAAAAAAATAAAATCAGATCCGCACAAACATTTTGTCGTAACCCACGGTACCGATACAATGATCCTGACTGCAAAAGCCCTTAGTAATATACCCGCTAAAGTTATTGTACTCACAGGGGCAATGCAACCTGCAAAGTTCAGGATGACTGACGCGTTATTTAATATTGCCTGTGCAATCACCGCTGTTCAGCTGTTGCCTGACGGCGTCTATGTTGCAATGAACGGTAGGATTTTCAATCCGGAAAAAGCAAGGAAAAATATTAAGCTGAACCGGTTTGAAGCTGTCTAAAAACATGAAAGATTATTGATGAATCAAAGATTTCCTGATGTACATAAAACTATCCGTTATTTGCACTAAATGAGACATTTTATACCGTATTAAAATACACCAATTATTTTAAATAATTGAAAACATATAATATTTACTTGGTTTTTTCTATGGAACGTTTTTTGCTATGGTTATCCTTCAAATTTTCGGATAAATGATTAAGCAAATATTCGGGTCAAAGAAATGAATGAGTTCGACTGTATTATATCAATAGCGAAAAGGTTGTTGAGTGCATGTTTTTTGGGGGAATTGCAAAATTTATCAAGGCAAGACCAGGGCATTTAGACCAGTTTGAAAAGACAATATCGGTTATGACACCTTTAATAATCATATTTTTTCCTGTTTACTGGATGAGGTTATATCCTGACTTGCTGGCAGTCAATGTATTGCCTTTGACAGTATTTGGAGTGACCATTCGAAGAAACGAATACAAAAGATGCATCTATTTTGAACGTCCTGCAAACTCTACAGCTGGAGATACTAAGAATCAGTCATTATAAGGTTAATCCGCACTTTGTCCATGGACTGAAAGGAGAAAAGAGGACAGTGCGGTTTTTTTTACTTATTTAACGTAAAATATTAATATTTTGAATAAGGAGGTAAGAATAATGAATATCAGGAAGACAGCACTTGCAGTCATTTTAACAATTATTATTTTTCCGGGATTGGCCATGGCGGCGAAAACAACTATCGGGGTTAATGTAGGCTCGTCCGAAGGAGAAGGCTGGGTGGATACACAGCTCGATCCTTACAACACTCCTTTAGTCATAGGTGCAGGGTTTTTATACAGTGATGATGACTACTGGATTACGAATGGGCACATAGCTGTAATGGATGAGGTGATCGTACCGGGGCTTAGCCTTGGTGCGGGTTTCAGGGGTGTTTTAGGTGAGGTAGAGATTTATCGCAGAGATTATGATGTCGCAGCTTTCTGCATGCAATTTCTTGGAGAATACGATTTTAGGAAGAATGCTACCCGTCTGCCGATCGGAATATCTGCAAGTATTGCAGGAGCACCGGAGATGCTATCTGCCCGTGATACTGAACAATATATAGAATTTAACACCACATTTAATTTTTATATTAATAACTGGGCAACGGCTTTTGCCGGATACAGGAAAATAGATATCGAGTTTGATGAGCCGATTGAGAGAGATTGGGATGATGATGCCTTCTTTGGAGGAATTAAAATATCGTTTTAAATTATGTTATCGAATTATTGGCTATTTAGGGTAGAGAATTTTGTTATTTAAATAATCGTCCCGCTTCGGCGGGGCGATTTTTTTTTGTTCATACTTTAAAGATCTTAACTTCATTGATAGTCCAGCCACCGTCTGACAATATTATTGACTTAACATCAAACCGGTTATACAAAATACCACGGTTTCATAAAAGATCTCCCGCTTCAGTTCAGCGTGACGTTGGGCTGCATTTCGTAATCATTCAACGTACGAAAAGTACGTCTTATGATAACAAGACTTGCACGCCTTTTTATCCCGTTGCTTTTTAGCGGGGGAATTTAAACTTTTTACCAAACCGTCTAAATCGGACTTTTTACGAGTTCATCAAATACAGAATACAATCTTTTTTATTCCCCTTTTTGGGTTGAAACCCGAAAATAAAGCCATGTTTAGAAAAATAGGTTACGCGATCACATCGAAACCGGTAATTGCTTTGCTTTATAGGTTGGTACGGATTTACAGCTGGACCTTTAAAGTCAAGGTTGTAAATGAAAATGAATGGATTGAGCACCTTGAAAATGGCGGAAAGGTTTTGATTTGCGCCTGGCACCAGCAGTTTTTTTCTGCTATCCGTCATTTTAAAAAATACGAAAAGTATAATCCGAGCCTGATGATAAGCAAAAGCAAAGATGGAGAGATTATTGCTGGTGTCGCCAAAAGGACGGGCTGGTATACGGCTAGAGGTTCTTCTTCAAGGGGTGGCAGTGAAGCATTGCATGACATGATAGGCAGATTGAAAAGATTCGGACTTGCAGGCCACATCGTCGATGGACCAAGAGGACCTGCAGGAAAAGTAAAACCAGGGGCGATTAGCCTTGCTCATGGAACCGGTTCAGTGATTGTCCCCTGTTATGCCTCTGCAGACAGGGCCTGGTATATAAACAGCTGGGACAAATTTATGCTTCCTAAACCTTTTGCAAAAGTTACTCTTCATTTCGGAGAAATGATTAAATTTGATCCTCCGAAAAATAACGAGGATTTTGAGAAGCAAAGACTGCAGCTAGAAAATATCATGCGTCCGGAGCTGAGAGGATAATATAAAAACAACATGCCGGATGAGATCGACAGAAATTTGTCGATATGATGTTGCTAAAAGCCTCAAGTTAACGGTCAATGACAGATCAAAGAGAGAAATGACATGAGCGGACAGATCACAATATCAATCTGGATATTTCTATTGCTGATTGCAATTACAATCTTGGCGATCCTGGACAGGGTGTTGATTCCCAGTACCCGCTGGTTTTTAAGGCGAAGGGTGAATCGAGTCATAGATGAAATAAGCAAGCGCCTTGATATAGAAATGAAACCCTTTCAACTTACCAAAAGACAGGTTCTGATTGATCGCCTGATATATGACCCAAAGGTGGTTGAAGCGATACAGATCAGAGCCCAGGAAAAAGATATACCCCGGGAATTCGTTCAGGCCAAAGTAATGAAATACGCCAAGGAAATCGTACCGTCATTTAACGCTTATCTGTATTTTCGAATCGGTTACTGGCTGGCAAAAAAGGTTGCAAACCTGCTTTACCATGTGCACATAGGTCTTATCGATAATGGACAGTTTACCGGTATTGATCCGGATTCAACAGTTGTGTTTGTGATGAATCATCGCAGCAATATGGATTATATACTTGTGGCCTTTTTAGCTGCTGAAAAAACGACACTTTCCTATGCAGTGGGCGAGTGGGCAAAGATCTGGCCGTTGCAGACATTGATCAGGGCAATGGGTGCTTTTTTTGTTCGTCGGAAATCCGGGAATCCCTTGTATCGTCTTGTATTGGAACGGTATATACATATGGCGACTAAAGAGGGTGTTTGTCAGGCGGTTTTTCTTGAAGGGGGGCTGAGCCGTGATGGTCTGATGCGACCTCCGAAACTTGGATTTGTTGATTATATGCTGCGAAGCTTTAAACCCGAAACTGATCGTGATATCATTTTCATCCCTGTTGGGATTAACTATGACAGAACCCTTGAGGACCGGAGCCTGTTACGCATGCTAAATCCAGATGCGCCGAAACGCAGCAGATGGTTTATCATAAAAACAACTGCCCGGTTCATTTGGCGTAGTATTATTTTTATTTCCCTTAGCAGGTGGCAGCGTTTTGGATATGCCAGTGTTAACTTCGGTCAACGCATTTCAGCATGTGAATATTGTCGTTCAAATGATATCGATTTAAGTAAAATGAAACGGAAAGAACGTTTTTTGGAAATTGAAAAAATTTCCAACCAAATCATGGCTTCCATTAAAAACGTTATACCTGTACTGCCGGTATCCTTAGTGGCAACTGTCTTTGTTCAATTCCCCGATGACTGGCTAAGTGCATTTGATGTGGAAGCACATGCAAATCGTATAATTGACGAATTTCAGGCAAAAAACGCACCGGATTTCCTGTCAACAACCAGCCGCGTGCAAACCATTGTGACTGCATTAAACATGCTGAGAATTAGGCGTCTTGTTATCGAAACAGACGGTTTGTATAAGGCCGATCCTGAAATGTTGGATATTTTATCGTACTATGCAAAATCAATTGATCATTATTTTCCACATTGATAAAAATGTTATATCACTTATTGGCCGATACTGCTTTAGTGATTCACTTTGCCTTTATCATCTTTGTTGTATTTGGAGGGATTTTCGCCATATGGTGGCGAAAAGTCATTTGGCTGCATATTCCGGCTGTCATGTGGGGTGCACTGATAGAATTTGCAGGATGGACCTGTCCGCTAACACCTCTTGAAAACCGGTTCAGAGTTAAGGGTGGGCAGGCAGGTTACCCGGGCGGGTTTATTGAAGAATATATCTTACCTGTTATTTATCCTGCAGGACTTACGCGTGAAATTCAGATTATCTTAGGTCTTTTAGTGATAATAGTCAATTTTGTCATATACTTAAATATTTTTCATAAATCTTTTTTCAAAAAGTAATTTCAAGCTAGCAGTTTAGCTTTTCAAGATTTGCACTCCTCATTTACAGCGAAACCTGATTCCTGAAAAGATAATTCGTATCTGATCTTATATTTTACAACCCTATCAGTTTTAAATGAACGTTTTTAGAAAGGGAAAGAGATGGTTAAGGTGCTGGTAAGCGCTTGTCTGATTGGAGAGCGTGTAAGATATGACGGTACCAAAGTGCCTTACGACAGTGCAATTTTAAAAAGTTGGAAACGTGATGGGATAATCGTACCTTTTTGTCCCGAAGTTGCCGGAAATCTACCTGTACCCAGGCTTCCTGCGGAAATCATTAAAGGGACAGGTGAGGATGTCTTAAAAAAGAATACCGGTGTTTTTAATGTCAATCGTCAAGATGTAACGGAAAGCTTTATCAGAGGTGCCGAAAAAGCATTGACGGTTGCAAGAAAGATGCAAATAACAATAGCTCTCTTAAAAGACAACAGTCCCTCATGCGGAAAGACCAGTATCTATGATGGAAGTTTTTCAGGGTCAAAAAGACCCGGTAAGGGTGTAACAACAGCCCTGCTTGAAAGAAATGGCGTCAAGGTTTTCAGTGAGAATGAGATACAAAAAGCCGCGGCTTATCTTGAGAAGCAGACGTCTTAAAACCTGTACCTCGCAAAACATAACCATATCTATTTTACCTTCCAGTCCGATTTTCGTTTGTTCATGAAAGCATCTACCCCTTCTTTGAAAGTAAAATTTGGAGCAATAATAATTTCTTGACAATGGTTATGAGAGTAATTATTTTAAAAGTTCTGAGCATATTCTCATAAAGGAGTCTTTAAATGGTTCGTCCTCAGAAAAGTCGAATGGTGGCTTATAACCCAGATATCAGCTATTTTAAGCCGAGGGGCATCCCTTTAATCGACCTTCAAGAGGTTCAGATAACCATAGATGAATATGAAGCCCTGAGACTTTCAGACCTTATGGATATGCCCTATGAAGAGGCGGCCAATAAAATGAAGGTGTCAAGGGCAACCTTTGGGAGGATCGTCCGAAGAGCAAGAAAAATAGTGGCCGATGCCTTGATTAACGGGAAAGCGATAAATATTCAAGGAGGCAGTTATAGCATAATCGGTAAAAAACGAATCTTTGTCTGCAATCATTGCAATAACAAATGGGAAGAACCGCGACAAACAGAAAGGCCGGAAAATTGTCCTTCGTGCAGTCAAAAGGATTTTTATCGTCATTTATCCTGAAACTTTGGAGTATGAGACGGTTAAAATAGCTGCCGTTGGGTTGTTCAATAGTTGAATGGTTGAAAGGTATAATATTAACATATAAAGATTTGTAATTTTATTTCAACGCGATTAATTCGCTAAACATAAAAAGCCGCCAGGCGGCAACAATAACCAGGAGATAATGATAATGGTAGAAATTCATGAAAGTATGGGTGCAGCAGCACAGCAGCAAAACCCGCAGGCAGCTCAAGATGCTGCGGTAAACGATTCATTAAAGAAAATTAAGAACAAATTCATCGTGCTAAGCGGCAAAGGAGGTGTGGGCAAGACAAGCACTTCTGTAAATCTTGCCATCGCTCTTTCTAAAAAGGGAAAAAAAGTCGGTATTATGGATGTTGATTTACATGGCCCCGATATACCAAGGATGCTGGGACTGAAGGGTATGCTCGATCTTAATTCAAACCGGAAGTTAAATCCGATGAGTTACTCGGAAAATTTAAAGGCAGTTTCCATTGAATCTCTTACAGCCAGCAAGGATGAGGCCATCATATGGCGTGGACCAATCAAGTATTCAGCGATAAAACAATTTATAGGTGATGTGGAATGGGGCGAGCTTGATTTTTTAATTATTGATTCTCCACCAGGAACGGGTGATGAACCATTAACCATAGCGCAGACCATTTCAGATGCCAAAGCAATTATCGTCACAACACCACAAGAAGTTTCATTGGCAGATGTCAGGAAATCGATCAATTTCTGTAAAACAGTTAAAATGGAGATCTTTGGCCTAATAGAGAATATGAGCGGTTTTGAATGCCCTCATTGTGGCGAAACGATAAATTTGTATGGCTCGGGCGGTGGAAAGAAAACAGCCCAGACAATGGGTGTACAGTATCTCGGTAAAATTCCCTTCGATCCGCAGGTCGTATCATGCGGTGATTCCGGTACTTCAATTCTGGATACCGATAAAGATTCTATGGTAGCCAAAGCCTTTGATGATATCGCTGGAAAAATGTCAGATCTTGTTTAGTTATAGAACTCGGCTTTTTATTAATACGGTTAACTTCCATGGGCGATGAACTGTTTCATATTTTAATGAATGTTGAGACGGTTTTCATCACGTAATTACCATACTCTTGGCTGCTGGAAATATGACCTCCCACTGATTTTTCACCATGGTAAAGCCCATGAGTTGCAGTCATACAAAAAATACAAACCGATCCTTTTGATGAACAGGGTCGGTTTTCTTTTTTTATCCTTCATCTACTTGTAAAACCTTTGTGTTTTATACATGAATTTTTTTTATATACCATCAAGCGCTTATTGAACTCCTTTTACGAATCCTTCTTGAGTGTTTTTATCTTTCAATCAAAATCCTTTACCAGAATTCTTTTTCTTGATATTCTCTTTTAAAATATAAAAATCGTTTAATTTTAAACACCAAACTTCACTAAAAGCATATTATATATGAAACCTGTTGTAGCAATTGTCGGTCGTCCCAATGTGGGCAAGTCGACTTTCTTTAACCGCGTCACACGGACAAAAGACGCCATAGTGGATAATTTTCCCGGAGTGACACGGGATCGTCATTACAAGGACGCGAGCTGGAATTTGGCAGATTTTACACTGGTTGATACAGGAGGCTTTACAAAAGGTGACGACTTTAACATGGAAATTCGATTCCAGATTCATCAGGCCATAGAAGATGCAGATATAATCATTCTTATGCTTGACGGCAAAGGCGGAATTTCACCCTTTGATAAGGACATGGTATCCATTCTCAGGAAGGTTACAAAGCCTGTATTTTATGCTGTTAACAAGATAGACGGTATTGAAAAAGAGGTCAATCTATACGATTTTTACAGCCTGGGACTTGATAAGATATACCCCATTTCCGCAGAACACAGATACGGGATATATGATTTTCTTGACGACCTTGTACTTGCATTTCCAAAATCAATACCGGAACCATCCGAAGATGAAAACAAAGATATCATCAAGCTGGCGGTTGTAGGCAGGCCCAACGTGGGCAAGTCATCGCTGATAAACCGTATTTTAGGTGAGAAAAGGCACTTAGTGAGCGAAGTTCCAGGAACAACACGTGATGCTATAGATTCTCTCTATACCGTTAACGGAAAAACGTATCTTCTTATTGATACCGCCGGAATCAGACGCAAGGGGAAGGTCTCAAAAAAGATAGAAAAATTTTCCATCATAAAAGCATTAAGGAGCCTTGACAGGTGCGATGTGGCACTGGTTGTCATGGACACCTCTGAGGGGATTACCGACCAGGACATAAATATTGCAGGTTATGCTTTTGAACGGGGGTGTGGATGTATTCTGCTGCTGAATAAATGGGATCTGGTTGAAAAGGATACCCATACAGTAAAAAAATATTTTGCGGAACTTAGAATGCAGGCAAAATTTTTAAGCTTTGCACCTGCTCTGACTATTTCCGCTTTAACCGGTCAGAGAGTTCAAAAAGTTTTCAAACTTGCCAGGGAAGTTTATAAGCAGTATTCGACACGCATAGGAACTGGCCGGCTGAATAAAATTATTGAGATGGCTGTTGAAAAAAACGAACCCTCTCTTTACAGGGGAAACCGCATCAAATTTTATTATTCCACACAAATTGCTTCAAAACCACCGACTTTTGTCAGTTTTGTGAATTTTCCCAATGCGGTCCATTTTTCATACAAAAGATATCTGATCAACCAGATTCGAAAAGAGACAGGGCTTGAAGAAACACCCATCCGAATAGTTTTTCGTAAAAGACAAGGGCGAAAATGAAATGGATATATTTGAATACCAGGCCAAAGAAGCAGCCAAAGCATCTATGCCCCTGGCAGAAAAAATGCGTCCTGAGAATCTGGATGAGTTTACCGGTCAAAAACATGTGACAGGTGAAGGAACCCTGATTCGAAATGCGATTGAGCAGGATAAAATTTTTTCCATGATTTTATGGGGGCCACCGGGTTGCGGCAAAACAACGCTTGCCAGGATTATTGCCGCAGAGACCAGTTCCTCTTTTTCACAGTTTTCTGCAGTGTTGTCCGGTGTAAAAGATATAAGATCTGTAATACAAGATGCAAAAAAAAGGCTAAAGCTTTATCGAAAAAGAACCATACTTTTTGTGGATGAAATACACAGGTTTAACAAGGCCCAACAGGATGCTTTTCTGTATCATGTGGAAAGCGGACTGATCACATTAATCGGCGCCACAACCGAAAATCCATCCTTTGAGGTTATTTCTCCCCTTTTATCCAGATGCAGTGTCATCACATTAAATACTCTTTCATCTGATGAAATCGCCGAAATACTTAATAGAGCCCTTAAGGATAACAAAAAGGGTTTAGGAGATCTGGGTCTTAGTTTTAATGAGGATGCCCTGTCACATATAATTCGGATTTCAGATGGTGATGCACGTATGGCACTTAGCAGCCTTGAGATTGCGGCTTCCTTAATCGTATCTGAACATGACGGTTTAAAAAAGGAAATAAAGAAATGCATTACAATTAAAGATGTAGAAAGGGCTGTCCAGAAAAAAGCCCTAATATATGACAAATCCGGTGAAGAGCATTATAATATCATATCCGCTCTTCACAAAAGCATGCGAGGAAGCGATCCGGATGCTGCTTTATACTGGCTTGGGCGTATGTTGTCGGCCGGAGAAGATCCCTTGTATATCGCTAGAAGGATGGTCAGATTTGCCTCTGAAGATGTGGGAAACGCAGATCCCGACGCATTAAGGATAACGATCGATGCCATGGAGGCTTTCAGATTTTTAGGCAGGCCGGAAGGAGAACTGGCACTTGCCCAGGCTGCGGTTTATTTGGCTACGGCACCTAAAAGCAACAGCATATATGCTGCATATAAGAATGTAAAAAATGCGGTCAAAAATAAAGGAGCCCTTGCTGTCCCCCTTCATATCAGAAACGCACCCACCCGGTTAATGAAAGATTTAGGTTATGGAAAGGGATATAAGTACGCCCATGATTATAAAGGTGCATATACGACCCAGGAGTATTTGCCTGAAAAACTGCAAGGAAGTCGTTTTTATTTTCCCTCCGAAAGGGGATATGAAAAGAAAATAAAAGAAAGACTTGAAAAATGGCGAAGGCGAAAAAAAACCTAAAGCAATAGGGACAAAATGACGATATATATAGTGTCTACCCAGAGATGGCATTTTTTAGCCCAGATCGGCGTTTTCGCATTTTTGTAATTCTCGACATAGATGCACTATACCTGCGGCTTCAAAAACACTCAAGCTTTGCTCTGAACTAAAATCTACCACCTCTGAATAGACACTTTTCAAAGGTCTCGAACAGGTTTAGAAAGCAGTGATTTATGGATTTAATAAATAGCACCAGTTCAGAAAGATTATTTTCTGCTAGCATACAAAATTCCACTAATCTTGAAAGTCTGTCTAACAGTGCACTGTCAAGCGGTATCGATTTATATATGCAGAAAGATTATAAGGGCGCAATC
>CAJHXW010000211.1_pt1 | contig 16441 bp, 12 predicted proteins | sample 9198581 | NCBI WGS metagenome assembly CAJHXW01 (sample SAMEA7708328, study PRJEB35096) | sediment metagenome | biome: marine neritic benthic zone biome [ENVO:01000025]; feature: sediment [ENVO:00002007]; material: shallow marine sediment [ENVO:03000034] sea grass bed [ENVO_01000059] ...
CAAAGCCGGATCTGTTTACCCATATCTGCAGCAGATTTAAAACGCTTCTTTACACTTTTTGTCAGCGACTTGGCGATAATTGAGCCCAGGCAGCGTGGAAGTTTAGGTTTAATCTCCGACAATGGCTGATAGGTAACATTAGAAATAGCAAACATAAGATTCGTCAGGTTTTCCCCCTTAAAAGGCTTTTCCCCGGCTAACAGCTCATAAAGAACAACACCCAGAGAAAAAAGGTCGCTGCGGCCATCCACCTTTGATCCTGCAACCTGTTCGGGTGACATGTAATTGGGAGTGCCGAGAATAACCCCTGTCTGGGTCTTGGAAGCAGTCATTACACGGGCAATACCAAAATCGGCCACCTTTACCCTGTTATTTTCTAAAAGGATAATGTTGTCAGGTTTAATATCTCTGTGCACCACCCCATTGCGGTGAGCATAATTTAAGGCTTCGGATACGGACAAAACAATTTTTAGTGCTTGTTTAGGTCGGAGTAATTTCCTTTTGCTGCAATATTCAGACAGATCCTTTCCTTTGAGAAATTCCATAGCCATGTAGGCCATATCATGTTCTTCCCCGACATCAAAAATCGTCACTATTTTTGTATGAGAGAGTTTTCCTGCGGCCTCTGCCTCAAGGAAAAATCGCGTTTTAACTTCAGCCAATTTGTCGGCATCCACATCCGCGTACTTCAAAGTTTTAATCGCCACTTCCCTGTTGATTTTTGGATCCATACCAAGATAGACCGTACCCATCGCACCTTGACCAAGTTCCTTAATTATCTCATAGCGACCCAGGGTAGGTTTAGTAGTCGCACCATTAATCAACAAAGTCTCTTCCTGCAATTCTGAACCGGAGGCAAATATGGCTGTCTCGCCAAAACCTTCAAGAGCTTTTATGCGTTTGGGAATATCTTTGAATTTACCTGCTTTAAGCATATGGTTATAAACTTCAAGAGCCTTCTTAAACATTCTTTTACGTTCAAAATCAAGACCGAGATCGTAAAGCAGGCTTCTTACTTCTCTGTTTTCCACCGGACAAAGTAAAAATTTTTCAAAGGCAAAGTCGAGCACACCTTTTTTTTGAAACGACAGTCCCAGCATCTTGTTTAACTCCATGCTTTCGTGCTGTTTTTCCTCGGCAAATCTCTTATACCCTGTTAGAAAAAAACCGATGAAAGCCAGAAAAATAGGGGAAAGCACCTTAAGCCAGTACCCGAATACCATAAAAAGAACAACGATAAATCCAATCCAGGTTACTAGAAAAATACTGAGTATTAATCCCCCATCCCTGACATTTACTTTGGGAATAACAAATATAAGAAACAGGCCGAAATAAAGAACGACCATAGTTTCCATTGCAAAGGTCCAGGCAGGTCTGGAAAAATGCTTGTTGTTGATAATATTCTCAACAACAGTTGCGCAAATTTCGACACTAGAGGCGTTACTATTTGCTGTTGTTTTAAACAGAGGAACGAAATCTTTGGCGGTAATTCCAAGGAGAACTATTTTATCATGAAAGGCATCATTAGGAATTTTACCGCTTAAAACATCTGAAAAAGAATAACTGGTAATGTTTCGTCCCTCTCCGCCATAATCGATTAACATCCGGTAATATCCGTCAGTAGGAATTTCCAGGTTTTCAAGACTCAGTCCGTTGTCATTCGGTTTTATTTTATTAATACCCACCCCTACATATTTTGCGGCGAGTTGGAGGCTAAGAGAAGGAAAATATCTTCCTTTATATTTGATAAATAAGGGTGTTTTTCTGACTTCAACGTCGGAATCGATAATCTGATTGATATGTCCAAGCGCGCCTGCTCTTCTTGCCAATTGATTGAAAGTCGTGGTAATTTCATTAGCAATCATAGTCTTATCATCAAAAGCATAGGGGCGTTTTGCTGGACTCAGTTTGTTTTTACTAAAATCGAGGGAATTGATGATTAAAATTCCTGGTAATTCTGAGCCATTTTCTTCATTGGTGAGATTCTGGTTAAAACGCAGAGGCAAAACGATATTGACAGCATGATTGACAGCCGCAGTAAATTTATTATCATGCTCAAGCCGTTTTTGGACTTTAGCCAGAATCCGGTCAACTTTTTGTCGGCTTCTCCTTTTTTTCAGATATGGATCTTTTTTAAGCCTTTCTCTAACAACTATAATTTCCTCAAGCCCTGGATTTATTTCCTGGGCTGGATATAAAAGATGCAGACCAAAGGCTTTAGGGCTAACCTTTGAAAGACGGCGGATCATATCGGCAATATAAGAGCGGGGCCATGGCCAGCAACCGATGTCTTTTATGCTTTTTTCGTCAATTTTTACCAGTACAACCTGGTTGCCGATTTCCCTTTTTCGAAGGCTTGTAAAAAAATCGTAGGCTTTGTATTCCAGAGACTGCATGGGATGAAACTCAAATAGCATTCCCCCTATAACCAGCAGGGTAAGAATCGTACAAAGCAGCCAGTTGGAAAATAAAATTTTTTTAATCTTCAGAGTCATGAGAAATTCAAATAATGAATGAGCATTATTCCCACTCAACCATGGCAACGTTCTTTAAGTAATTTTGCGCATCAAGGTTTCCCATAATCGCAGCCTGTTTAAAATCCTCTATTGCCTTTTCTTTATCACCTGACAGCAGGTAGACCCGCCCTCTGCCATAATAAAAAAGTCCATTATCAGGATCAATTTCAATGGCCTTATTTATGGAAGACAGACTGTTTTCGTGCTGACCCATTTCACCATATGACACACCACGATGGAAATAAGCTTTGCTATTTTCAGGTTCCACCTTAATAACCCTATTGAAATGCCTGATCGCATTCTTGTCGTTTCCGTAAACTGAGCAGAGTATTCCCATGTCATACCAGTATACCGCATCATTTTGTTTCTTTTCTTGTTCATCTTCTGCGGCATCTTCTTTGGTTGCAGCAGGGTTCATTTTTGTGGCTGCCATGCTTTCTTCCGGTGGTTTATCAACTTTTTCCTGATTGGCAAACAGTGTGGTGTTTACTCCCCAAGCAAGCATGGAAACAAGGAGAATGATATAAATTTTTTTAAAAATGTGGTTTATCCTCATTTTAATTCTCCATACAGAATTGATGACATGGTAGAAAGTTCCATCTACTTAGCCAGCGGTTTTATTTTTATAAATATTTCAAATTTTAAGCTTATAATCCTTTGGTGTTTTGAAAACGCTGCATGAAGAAATCATCATCTATATTATAGATCTTTGCAGATAAGCCTAGACTTCGAAACAACACTTTTCGGAGTCTGCCTTCATTTTTTCAATTTCTAAATGCAGGCTTAAAACATCCATCCAGAAAATGAACTGTTAACTAAGTTTTTCAATTTTCGCTGCACGGATTAGACAAAGTATCAACAGAGCAAATCCAGGCTCATGAAAAGGTTTTTCTTTGTATCAAAATATTAAGAATGACATAAAGGTTGAAACAATTCAAGATTTAATATTATACCACTATCATATAAAAAAACGCAATAGTGCTGTTTTCAAAACTTTACATAAATCCTATCATGTGCAAAAAAGAAAAATGACAAATTAGCCAAGCATCAATAAACTTTATTTAGAATATCAACTTTTAAAAAGGGGTTTTAATAACATGGCTAAAGAAAACGATCTTATACTCATATATCTTGAAGAAAAACCTCTTTTTTTCGCCAGGATAGAAGATATCCTGGCTGATTCAAAACCAGATTGGTACCACGTTAAGCTTCTTATTCTCCAAATCCCGGTGCAGGTTGTCACCTGGATATTGAAGGACATCTATATAAACGGCAGCGAATTTACCATGAACGGAAAGAAAATGCGGATAGAAGAGGTCATCGCCCCAAAAGATCCGTTAAAACCGGACCATGCTAAAACGCCGGCAGAAAAAAAAATAAAGCCCAAAGATAATGGTGGCGCTAAGGTTATTTCCATTAAAAAAAAAAAAAAAAAATGAGCAGACATAATCGGGTGCTTAGTCAAGTCATATCTACAATTTGCTGTTGATATTGATAAATCTATTGTTTTTAAAACTGAAACAAAACTGGAAGGATAAGGATTACGGCATGCTGGAAATGGCAAAATATATTTTCACGTTTCAAATATCAAGCTTATTTTTTCACTTCACAATGGGAAATAGCTGCCCCGAATGGATCACTTACGCCGTAGTTAGTCTCGGGAAGAAGCATATTACCTAACCGAAAACAAATAAGTTTTGCCCGCCGGGCAAAGAGGTTGAAATGAAATTTTCTCTAGCTGCTTTTCTTCAACATAGGCGCTCTGAAATCATTGGAGAGTGGGTCAATCAACTAAAAACTGAAGCTGGCGAACAATATGCCGGCAGACCGCGTCAAGAGCTGTATGGGACGGCTACCGAAGCATTTGATGCCGAATATAATGTACTTGTCAATGATGATTTCAATTATATTAATAAATTTATCAATAAAATCACAAAAATGCGTCTTGAAGCCGGCTTTTTACTTTCCGATGTACAAAAAGCCTTTGAACTGTTTCGAAGTATCGTTATTCCCTTGCTGGTAAAAGAAACCACACTGGAAGAATTTTTTGAGACCATCACCATGCTAAATAAGTGCCTCAGTTACACCATTCACCGGTTTAGCGATCATTTTCAATCCATTCATGAAAAAGAAATCCTTGAGCACAACCGCCTTTTGGAAGAAGAAGTAAAAATACGCACGACCGAGCTCAAAGAATCAGAATTAAAATACAAAACTTTGGTGGAAGAAATAAATGACGGCTATTTCGTGGTCCAAAATGAGGTGATTGCTTTTGCCAATCGGGCCTTTTGCCAGATGCACGGGTATCGTCTTGATGAAGTCCTCGGCAAAAAGTTCCATTTTTTTGTCGATCCTCGAAACCGTAAAAAGGTTATTGAAATCTATAACAAAAGTCTTAGTAAAAAGACTATTCCGCGAATATTTGAATACCTGCGTCTTACAAAAACCGGTAAGAGCTATCCCACTGAAATTCACGCTAAAAATACTCATTATGACAATAAAATTTCAAATATCGGAATTTGTCGTGACATTACAAAACGCGTTAAAATGGAGCAAAAAGTGCGTGAAACTGAGCAAATGGCCTATATCGGACAAATTACAACCTCCCTGTCCCATGAAATACGTAACCCTCTTTCGGCCGTTAAAATGAACCTGCAAATCCTTAAGAAAAACCGTAAAATTCAAGGTAACGACCAACGCCGCATAGACATATCAGTACGAGAGGTAAAGCGCTTAGAGGGTATTCTGGAGGAATTGCTTGATTTTGCCAAACCACTCCAGTTAAAATACGAGCAACATCAGATCAACAACCTGTTAGCGTCTTCCATTGAACTGCTGGAGATGAAATTCAAGGAAGAAGCGATTACCGTTATCTCTGATTTTAAATCGAATCTTCCCTTTATCGTTGCCGATGGTGAGAAGTTGGGCCAGGCATTTATCAATATATTACTAAATGCCCTGGAGGCATCAGGGCAGGGTTCAACAATCGAAATTAGAAGCAATATTGACTCGACTTGCGGCGAAGGAATAAATGTCATTATCGCTGACGAAGGATATGGCGTCTCCGAAGAGCAGTTTCCTGAAATCTTCAAGCCGTTTTATACCACTAAAAGTAAAGGTACCGGCCTGGGTTTAAGTAACGCCAGTAGAATCATTGAGGCCCACAGGGGTAAGATAGATGTCGAAAACCGCGAACCCGGTGGCGCTGTATTTAAAGTTTTTCTTCCATGTCAAAATTCTCATTCCCTTAAGGTTGATACCAAGACCGGACAAAAGAAAGTGTCTTGAAACTGTTTTGCCACTTTAACCATACATGCAGGAAACCTTATGAGTAAAATACTGGTAATCGACGACGAACATTCCATCCTTGAAACCCTGGAAATGTTTTTTAGTGAAAAAGGACATAACGTTTTCAAGGCCGATACTGGTAAAAAAGGATTTCAGCTCTATCGCCGCTATAAACCGGATGTTGTTATCCTCGATATCAGGCTGCCGGATTATAACGGACTCGATTTACTCAAAAGGATACAGGCCAATGAGTCTGCGAGTAAAGTCATTATGATCACTTCTTTTCAGGACATGGAAACGACCATTGAATCCATGAAACTGGGTGCCTATGATTATATACACAAACCTCTGGATGCCGATAAAGTTGAAAAAGCGGTCAACCGCGCCTTGCATATTTTGGAAATCGATCGCGAAACAACACTTTTAGGGGAAATGACAAAACCCCCTAATCCGGAAGTCATTATCGGAAGAAGTGATAAAATGCGCAATACCTTCAAAATGATCGGACTGTTGTGCCAAAACCGCGCCCCTGTACTCATTCAGGGAGAAACCGGAACAGGCAAGGAACTAATTGCCAGGGTTATTCATCGCAACAGCCTGTTTGACAAAGAACCGTTTATTACATTTGATTGCGCAGCCGTGGTTGAATCGTTGCTCGAAAGTGAGTTGTTCGGTCATGAAAAAGGGGCTTTTACAGGTGCGATACACACTAAAAAAGGCAAAATCGATCTAGCCGGAAACGGAACTCTTTTTCTGGATGAAGTGGGAGAACTACCCAAGAGATTACAGGGAAAATTTTTAAGGTTTCTCCAGCGCCACGAACATATGCGTGTCGGTGGGCATCAGGTCCTGAAAACCAACTGCCGCATTATCGCAGCTACCAACCGTAACATCTCGGCCATGGTCCGGCAAGGCCTGTTTCGGGAAGACCTTTTCTTTCGACTAAAGGTAGTAACCATACAGGTTCCGCTTTTAAAAGATCGGCTGTCTGACATTCCGGACCTGGTGAATCATTTTTTACAAAAAATCAATTGGGAGTTGGGAACCGATGCAACCAATCTACAAAAAGGAGTATTGGATCGTCTGGCGGCGCATCCATGGCCCGGTAACGTTAGGGAACTTGAAAACATTCTGGTAGAAGCAGTGGTACGCGCCAGAAGCAAAGTAATCCTCCTTGATGAAATAGAAAATATCCTCTCTGCCAATAGTCATGTCGCAAATACCGGCCTGTCAACCTATTCTTTGCCACACATGGAAAAAGAACACATTCAAAAAACACTGAACCTGCTTAAATGGAACAGGACAAAGACAGCACGCACACTTGGGATTTCGCTTCCCACTTTGCGAAACAAAATACAAAAATACAAGATTATTCCGCCGGATAAAGCGACATTTAAATCAGCCGCTCACTGAAAAGATTTTTCATCATAGAAAAATCTTTTCTACTTTTTCGTGATTCAGCTGTTTGCCCACTTTTGATCGGTAACCGAATTAGCTTTACTACCAGGTAGTTACTAATTTACTTTTTATGTAAATTAAACGGCATGATCCTTGCAAAAAAATAGCACAATGCAAATATGATTCACTTTATCACTTTAAACTTCTTTTCACTATTGCATGGGCATTGGTCAGCACCCGAACAAAAGGATGCTGTAGTTTCTCGTTTGCTGGACCAACCTTAAACGGATCAGGATGGAAATCAAAACTTTAAAGGACAAAGAAAAAGAACTTCTCCAGGAGGTTTTGGCAAAAACCCATTGGGATATGCAAAAAACCTCTCGTCTTTTAAAGCTCTCCCTCTCCCAGGTAAAGCAAAAGATACGGAAACATGGCATACAAACGCCTGATTCTTCTTGATATTTTTATCTTATCCAAAAACCGATTACAGGAAACAAAGGAGGAATGAAAAATGAAATCAAAGTATTTTAATGTTTTTATCGTAGTCGCAATTGTAATACTAGTTTCGGTATTTCAAAGCTGCCAAAAGGCTAAAGAATCAGTAAAACCAATCGTTATCGGTTGTCCGCTTTCGACCGCTTTTCTTTATGGATGGGATGCGGAGAGGGGCGTCAAATTGGCCGTAGATGAGATCAACGCAAAGGGGGGCGTAAATGTGGGTGGTGAAAAACGTCCATTCAAGGTAGAGGTGATAGACACCAGGGACCTGGAACCCGGCGTTCCGGTGAGCGAGGCCCTTTTAGCAGTGGAAAAATTGATTTTAGACAAGAAGGCCGACTTTCTTATAGGCGGACCTGTTCGCTCAGAGGCGGCTCTGGCAGCCATGCCTCTTCTGTCTAAACATAAAAAAGTTTCCATCCTCACCACCGGTGTGCTGACTCCCAAATACCATGCCATGGTAGCAAAAGAGTATGACAAGTTTAAGTATTGCTTTCGAATCCATGGAGAGGCCAGACAGCTCGTAGGTGAAATGTTCGCCAATTTTGGCGAGCTCAAAAAGAAATACGGCTTCAACAATCTGTTTATTATAGCCCAGGATGTTTCCCATGCACGCGGTGCGGCAGCCGTTATGAATAAAGTAGCTACTGCAAAAGGATGGAACGTCACAGGAATAGAAATATACCCCACAGGGGCTACAGATTTTTCCATGGGGTTGCTCAAAGCCAAAAAGACCAAAAGCGAAATTATCAATATCTGGATGGACATGCCCGAAAGCGCCATTTTGCTGAAACAGTGGTATGAAATGAAGCTCCCTGCGCTCCCATTCGGCTCCACTCTTGCTGCCGCCGAACAACCAGGTTTCTGGAAAGCCACTGATGGCAAGGGTGAATACACCCTGTGTAACGTCGTCAACGCGGGTAATGCACCATCCAATGCCACCCCATGGACAATGAAATTTTATAACGCCTATACTGAAAAATGGGGAGTTGAACCGGAAGGCCTGGGTACATCCAGCAGTTACATGGCGATCCATGTATTGAAAGATGCCATCGAACGTGCCGGAACTCTCGATTCCGACAAAGTGGTAACTGAACTTGAAAAAACCGATGTAATGGGGGTTTATGGAAGGCTTCGGTTCGATCCCAAGAGCCACCAGGTCATTCCCGCAGCCGATCCTAAAGACGGCGTTGTGGGCAGCATTCTGCAGTGGCAGAACGGCAAACGCGTTGTTGTGTATCCCAAAAGTATCGCCATGGGCAGCATCCAGCTTCCACCGTGGATGAAAAAATAGAATATGGATATCCTGATTTACGGTACGATCAACAGTGTGGCCCTGGCGCTTTATGCCCTTGGTTTTGCCATGGTTTACGGCGTCAGCCGGCTGCCAAATTTTGCTCACGGCTCGCTGTATATTCTTAGCGGTTTTGTGACATGGGGTTTTCTCAACTCCATAGGACTCAACTACCTGCTCAGTATTATTCTTTCCATGATCGCCACCGCTGTGATCGGTGCATTGATTTATCAGTTTGTGCTGATTCGAATCCGGGGTATGGAGATCTCGGAAATCATCGCTTCTTATGCCATCGGACTTGCCATACTCGAAGGGTTGAGGTGGGGCGGTTTCAAGGGGATGACTTATACCCTGCCGGCCTTTATTGAAGGAAGCATGACCATTGCCGACATCTCCGTAGATTACCAGCGGCTGCTGGTGGTGGGAATAGGAGGAACCATGGTTGTATGCCTGTGGCTTTTCACCCGTTACACAAGGGTCGGCCTGGCTCTTAAGGGAATGGCCCAGGATGAACGCGCGGCCATGATGCTTGGAATAGATTCGGATCTTATGGCAGTGGTGGCCATGGGTTTCGGCTCCATGCTCGCAGCCTTTGCTGCAATTCTTCTCCTTCCCCTAGGCAATATAGTGGTGGAATCGGGTTATAATATTTTAATCCTGGCCATTTCTGTTTGCATTGTAGGCGGCCTGGGAAGCTGGATAGGAGCAATCCTGGCCGCCTTTCTCATAGGCTTTGCCCAAATCCTGACCGTTAAATATTTGGGTTCTCATTATCAAATGGTAGTGGCATTACTGGCTATCATTGTCACTTTGATCATTAAACCATCCGGTCTTTTCGGAAAACAGAAAGAACTGGAGGAAAGGGTTTGAATGTGAACATCGATGAACGCCGCAAGGAACGAATAGACCGCGGCATTAAGGTCCGAACGGACGGAATTTATTCCTTGATGTCATGGCGCGAATTATCCTATCTTTCTGCTCCCAGGCTGGCACTCATTTTTGGAATGTTGATTCTGCCTTTGGTAATGCCCGGTATGTACTGGCAGCGGGTCATTACCATTACCTGCATATATGCGCTTTTAGCCCTAAGTTTTGATTTTCTGGCGCATTTCGTGGGACTGGTCTGTCTTGGCGGCGCGTTTTTTGTAGGCACCGGTGGATATATGGCCGCCATACTCAATACGTCATTCGGTCTGCCCCCTTTGTTGACGATTCCCCTAGCTACTGTGATAGGCGCCGGCGTGTGCACCCTGCTTTTACTTCCTTGCCTTCCACTAAGAGGGGTTTATTTTGCCATCGTCAGCCTCATGTATCCTCTGTTTTCGGCCCGGGTGATAGAGGCTTTTGATATTTTTGGCGGCACGGACGGTATCATTGGCATTGACGGCTTTTCCAACCACTGGGTTGAGCAATACTTTGTCATCGGGGTAACGCTTCTTTTTCTCTTTGGAACCAGACGCCTGGTAAATATGGATATGGGTCTGGTTTTCCGTGGTGTTAAAGACAACGATCAGGCGATCAAGGCTTCTGGAATGGATATCACCCGGATTAAGGCCACAGCTGTTTTTATTGCTTCGGCCATGGGTTGTTTGGGCGGCGCATGTCTGGTCCACATATATATGTGGTCAGGCATTTCTCAGTTCGCCCTTGATTTTTCAATTTTACCTATTGCCGCTACGGTGATAGGTGGCGGAGGTACTCTCGTGGGTCCAATTATCGGTTGTATGATCTTAGTCCCCATTTCCGAGTTGCTACGAGATTTTGGAACACTTCGAATCGTTTTCTATTCCATCATTCTTGTGGGATTCATCGTTTTTAAAAGTGAAGGAATCATGGTTTTCGGTCAGCGAAAATATCATCAGTTTGAAAGGTGGACAAAAGTATGACTGCAGAACCGATTCTTAAAGTTCAGGAAGTAACAAAGACTTTCGGGGGAATTATTGCCTTAAACAGGGTCGGTTTTGATGTTCATGAAGGCGAAATCCTTGGGATTATCGGCCCGAATGGATCCGGTAAGACCACTGTGGTCAACTGCATCACAGGGTTTATTAAGGCATCGTCGGGCCGTGTTTTTTTTCGCGGAAAAGATATTACCGGCAAGGCGCCTCATAAAATTGCAGATATGGGTGTTACCAGGACTTTCCAGGTAATGAGGCCATTTTACACACTTCCTGCATATAAAAACCTGGTTATCCCTCTGTTTTCTCCCCGTGCAAAGCGTACCGGGGGATGGAGAGGAGGAGGAAAACTTGGAGACAGAAACACGGTAAGCATTGATATCTTGGAAGAAATCGGCTTTGAACGGGATTCATTTGTCCCTTACAAACTGACCTCAGCCTTGCCTACAGGATACCTTAAACGACTTGAACTTGCCAGATGTCTCGCTTTAAAGCCGGATCTTATTATCTGTGATGAGATTTTTTCTGGTCTTTCCATGAGCGAAATTGCAAGCATGGTTCCCCTTATCGAACGGCTTCAGATGGATGGAATTACTCTGATTATGATTGAACACAGGTTACGGGAACTCTTTCGGGTAGCCAGTCGGATTATGGTATTGAATTTTGGTGAAAAGCTCATTGAAGGAACCTCCGAAGAGATTATGGCCGATGAACGGGTCAAGGAAGCATATTTCGGGTCTGAAAAGGTTGAGGAGGTTATGGATCATGCTTGAAGCAACAGACCTGATGGTATTTTACGAAAATATGCTCGCTTTAAACAACATCAGTATTCGATGCAGTGAAAATCACATCACTGGCGTATTCGGCGCCAACAGTGCAGGAAAATCAACCCTTATGTATGCGCTTTCCGGCATTATGCTCGATATTAAGAAAAAAGAAGAAATGTCCGGAGGAGAACGTATCACTTTGACCGGGCAAATCAGATTTCTTAATCATGACATTATGGATATGAAACCCAGCAAACGGGCCAAAAAAGGAATCATCCTCTGCCCGGAAAGACGCAGGATTTTTAAAGAAAGCTCTGTGCTTGAAAACTTGCGAATTGGCGGATATCTTGCGACACCTTCCCAGGCAAAAGAGACTCTCGAATATGTCTTTACGATTTTTCCTGCTCTGGAGAAACTGAAAAATAGGATTGGAGGCTTCTTAAGCGGTGGTGAACAGCAAATGCTGGCCATCGGCCGCGCCCTCATGGCCCAACCTAAAATACTGCTTCTAGATGAGCCTCTTTTAGGGCTAAGCCCTTTGATGCAGGCCATGCTGATACGCGCGGTAAAAGAGATTCGAGACGAAAAAAAGATTTCCATCATTATTACTGAGCAGTATGCCCGTCCGGTTTTGCCGGTTGTAGATTATGCCTTTATACTTGAAAATGGCGCTGCTGTAATGGAAGGAACAAGGAAAGAGTTATTGAACAACCCGGATATACGTTCGGCTTATTTTGGGGTTTGAAAAAACGTATTTATACTGTTTCCCATAAATATATTCCGTTTAAACGATGAAAAACTCGTATCTTAATGTCTTTGTGACAGCAAAAAATTTCTGCCCATAAAGTACAAACTTAATTGTTAAACGACCAAAATGATAAATGAAGAAATAAAATTAAAAGAGGAACTGACTTTCACCCGATTTGACCGGATGTGTCAGCGTTATCCGAAAAAAGCCGCGGTGATTTACCTGGGAGAAAAATTCTCCTACGCCCGTTTGAAAGACTTGAGCGATCGATTCGCCGGCGCCCTTTTAGATATGGGAATCAAAAAGGGTGACCGGATCATGATTTATATACCCAATTGCATCCAGTGGGTTATCGCCTTTCTGGGAATACAAAGAATCGGCGGAGTGATCGTACCGGTCGCCCCGATCTATACCTCGTTTGAGGTAGAGTATATGATTAAGGATTCCGGGGCTCAAACGATTATTTGCATGGATACCAATTATTGCTATGTAAAAGAGACTTTCGCAACCGCCGGACTTAAACGAGTCATTGTTACCAATTTAACGGATGTTCTTCCCCTGTGGAAAAGATATCTCGGTATACTCTTTGACAAAATCCCATCAGGCAAGGTGGAGAAAAACAGCCAGGTTCATCAATTCAAATCTCTTTTAAGTCACTCTCCCATAAAGTCACAGGTATCAATCGACCCTAAAAGGGATCTATCCTACATCCTCTATACAGGAGGAACAACCGGTTTTCCAAAAGGGGTGCCAGGCAATCATATTGGTATGACTTCATACGTAAATGACGTAACGGACGATGTGGCCGGAAAACATATTAAAGAGGGTGAAGATGTTTATATTGCAATCAACCCTCTTTTTCATATCATGGCTCTGGGCTTTTTTATGTCAATCGGTCTCAATAAAGGCAATACAACCCTCCTTATGCCCATGCCTCAGGTCGATGCTATTCTTGAAACAATAGAGCGCTATAAAGTCCGCTGGATTCTTGGTGTACCGGCACTGTACCGAATGATCTTAGAAAATGACAGGGTTGACAGATACGATTTAAGCTCCCTGACTTATTGCTATTGCGGAGGGGATGTCCTGCCCGAGGAAGTGGCACAGCGCTGGAAAGAACACTGCGGCGTTCCAATTTATCAGGTATATGGAGCCACCGAAATCGGCCATGTGACCTACAGTCGAATCGGCAGAAAATCCGAATCAGGGGTTATTGGATTTCCCTTAAAGAGCAGGGAGTGTATTGTTGTAGATCCGGATACGCTAAAACCTCTTCCTCAGGGTGAAAGCGGGGAACTCCTGGTTACATCGCCATATTCTATAAAGGAATACTATAATAAGCCTGAAGAAACAAAACGTACCTATGTAGAAATAGACGGAAAAATATATTGCCGCATGGGCGATTTTCTCAGCTTCAATTCTGATGGCGAACTGGTCTATATGGAACGCTCAGCTGACATCATAAAGCACAAAGCTTTTAGGGTCTCCGCCTCAGAGGTGGAAGCGGCTCTCCAGGATCATCCGACAGTTATCGGCGCATGCGTGGTCGGTATTCCTGATCCTAAAGTGGGGGAACGGATCAAAGCGATTGTGGTCTTAAAAGAAGATGCCAGGGGAGTTGGCGGCGCCGAACTGCTCAAATGGTGCCGTGACCGATTGGCCCCTTACAAAGTGCCCGGTTATATCGAATTTAGAGACATGCTGCCCAAGTCCAAGGTAGGGAAACTGTTGAGGCGGGAAGTCCGGGACGAAGAACGTAGGCGCGTTGAAAAAGAAAAGGTGTAATAATTCACTGCGAAGGTCTCATAAGGAGAGCCTCAGATGGAAGAATCCATTTTAAATAATAAGCGAATCCTGGCGGTAGACGATGAACCTGACATCCTTGAAACCCTTGAAGATCTTCTTCTTGAGGACTATAGCGGGCTGGTTCTTGATAAAGCACAGGATTACGAAACGGGGTATCATCTAATCCGTTCATGGACTTATGACGCTGTCATTCTTGATATAATGGGCGTACGTGGATTTGATTTGCTAAACGCCGCTGTTCATCTTGGTTTTCCCACCGTAATGCTGACAGCTCACGCTCTTTCAGCAGAGAGCTTGAAGAAATCGATTGAAATGGGCGCAAGGGCTTATATTCCTAAAGAAAAAATGATGGATATCGCCCAATTTTTAGAGGACGTCCTGACTCTTGAACATCATTCCAGTTTAAAAAGAATGTTCCGACGCCTGGGAGGTTTTTTCACTGCAAAATTCGGGTCACAATGGCAAAAGGGTGAAAAAGAATTCTGGGAGCAAGTTGAAACTGGAAAATATAAACCTGAACCGGCTATCCTGCGTAAATAGTCATATTCTTTCATGCCTTTCCTAAGAAGCCCCTCGAAAGTTTTAGACAACCTGGAATGATAAATGGTTGGTAGAATCATTGATCTTAATTACATCCTGAAGAAAGAACAGATTGATCATATTATAATTGATTTTCGTATTAAAAATAGATAAACAAACTGATAAGGTTACATTCAAGTTCTTTCTTAATTTTCCTGAGGCAGACTAATTCAATCATACAGTTTCCACATTTAAAACGGAACATATTTATGAGAACTACTATAGTATATAGATCCTGCTCCTCAAATATTTTAAAAAGGACTCGCCTTTTTGCCAAACCCGACTGAAATAGAAAAAACCTATAGTATACACTGGGCCTGGTTGATTCTGGCCGTCTGTTTTTGCAACCTGTTCATCAATTATTCGATTCGGCTCGGTTATGGAGTTATCCTGCCCGAGATGATTCGCGATCTCGAATTCAGCCGCACTGCAGGAGGTTCCATATACAACGCCTATCTTTTTGTCTATATAGCAATCACGCCTTTTACGGGTATACTTACCGACAGATTGGGAGCCCGTCGGGTGATTGCCGTATGTTCACTGATTCTGGGTACAGGCGTATTGCTGATGGGTACTGTCCGGAACCTGCCTGCAGCCTGCATGTTTTACGCCATCGTAGGCCTTGGCGCCACCGGAATGTGGACACCCGTTATTACCGTTGTTCAACGTTGGTTCAGCCCTAAAAAGAGGGGGCTCGCCCTGGGAATCATTTCTACAGGATACGGATTGGGATTTGGAACCATGGGCGCCGCATTCCCCTGGATTGTTCAGCACTTTAACTGGCGCTTTGCCTGGTATTTCCTTGGAGCAGCGGCCCTGGTCATGTTCCTCTTCAACAGCTTGTTGATAAGAAGCGATCCCACATCTTCCGGATTTGAACCCTGGGGACAGAAAGAAAGAGTTGATTCAGCAAAGTTAGTACCGGAAACAAAACCCTCATTTGTAAAAGAAGTGTTAAAATACAAAGCGTTTTGGATTATCGGTTTGTCATATTTTTGCATTGCTTACAGCCTATATGGCATCACCACTTTCATGGTGGATTTTGCCAAATACGAAATGGGGCTGCCCCTTTCTAAGGCCAGTTTTTTGGCGACCATTCATGGTGTTTGTCAAACTATAGGAGTTTTGACCATTCTACCGCTTTCAGATTATCTGGGACGAAAAACAACCATTCTCATTTCTAATTTAGCAATAACCATTACATTGACCGGTATTCTGTTTACCGGACAATCATGGACTATCCTGTATATCCTTGTGGGTATTTTAGCGGTTTTTTACGGAGTCACCTTTCCCATCTATGGGGCATGTGCCGGGGACTATTTCCCCAGAGCCCTCATGGGATCCGTCATCGGTGCCTGGACACCTTTTTACGGGATCGGAGCAATACTGGCTCATTGGGTATGCGGTATGTTGCGAGATACCACTGGAAGCTACAACATTGCATTCAGCATCAATGCCATCATGGCTGCCCTCGGATTCTGCTTTTTTTTAATGTTAAAAAAGAGTAAGAGCTGAGAGGAGTTATAGCAGTTCTCATAAATATGTTCCGTTTTAAATGAGGAAACTGTTTAAGTGTATGAAAGGATCACAGATGGACATCAAGGGATCAGTCCACCGATAATATGGTGAACTGACCCCTTTTAGGAGGG